>Ga0180432_10000244_pt1 | contig 86828 bp, 117 predicted proteins | sample SS_ome_10_FD_132414 | JGI IMG/M metagenome (GOLD analysis project Ga0180432, IMG submission 132414) | Hypersaline lake sediment archaeal communities from the Salton Sea, California, USA - SS_1_MS_2 metaG | ecosystem: Environmental > Aquatic > Non-marine Saline and Alkaline > Hypersaline >... | reverse complement strand
CGCTATAACATGGTATAATTTTGAAGATGATAGAGATGCGTGAGGCTATATATACATAACCCTAAAAGGGTTAATAGTTTATAGTAATGTTATTATATAATTAAACCGTCATTAAGGCAATACCACTATTAATATATTATTATTATTATATTATTATTATATAATGTAAGATGGGGTGTGGGTATGGGGGTATTGGTTATAGTTGTTCTGGCGAATTTAACTGAGGGGATTTTATGATTGAATATAAGAGAGCAAAGTACAAATGTCCAAAGTGCGGTTCCTTCCATGTTGAGATAATGGAAAGAGTTATATTTATGGAAACCACAAATTCATATGGAAAGGTAGTTCATCCATCGGTTGAGTTACAAAGAAAATTTGTGAATGCATTTTGTCTTGATTGTCATCACAGGGGAGATAATGAAAAAAGATGGTTAAAATAATAGACAAGGGAGATAATATCAACCTTGGTGTTAATCGAAGAAGGTTCCTTATCTTCATAGAAGAGCATTGCAAGGAAAGATTAAATAGTAAGGAATGTGATAACTGTCCTATAAAACCATATGTGATTGCGTATCTGGATTTGGAAGATGAATAAAATGAAAATAGATAAAGAAACAGTTGAAAAGATGTTGAGTGGTGAAGATTTTGATTCTTCACAAATTGCTATTGCACAACTTGATAGTAAGCTATATTCGCTTACTGAAATGATGATAAGCACTCAATCATTGATAAGTAGTATAGTCAGGATTTTATATAAATCCGAATTAAGCAAAGACGAAAATGTGAATGAATTAATAAAGGTACTTTATTCGGCAACCGATTTGATTGATTCAAACACAACTAAGATGAGAGAAATGATGTTGCTTGAAAAGTCGCTCAAGATGGGAAGCATAAAGTTTTTCAATCCTGCAAGCGATGGAAATAACGTGCCTGAAGAGAAAGAAGAAAATGAACTTGCGTATGGGTGATTAAATGAATAAGTTGTCTGAAACGGAAAGGAAAATTCTCAGGAGTTTGGAGAGTGGTTCTAAAACCACGAAGAATCTTGAGAGAGAACTTGAGATGACATATCAAGGTGTTAGAAAAGCGTGTATGTCTCTCGAAGAACAAGATCTTGTATCAAGAACAAATGAATCGAGAAATTATCGTTGGTATCTAAGCGAAAAGTCAAAGAACGTTGTGTCAAATGGAAACACAAATGTAAAGAATCTTCCGGTATCCAGAGATTATAATTTTCAGAATATGGTTCCATCTGATGTGAAAGAGTTTGTCGATCCGTTTGGTTTGATGGATAAGATAAGAGCCATAATGTTCAAAACAAGTATCTTGATGGAAGGAGATACTGGAAGTGGAAAGACTGAATCAATAAGAAGGTTGGCAGAAGAAGAGAATATGCCTTTCTATACTATTCAGGGAACACCCGACACTCGTGTTGAGGATTTAATTGGTTTTCCAATGCAACTTGGTGATAACACAATTTGGGTTGATGGTATAATTCCAAAGGTATTGATGTGTTCGCAGAAAAGAAAGTGTATTCTTTTCATTGATGAAATAAACAGACTTGAGACAAATGTCCAATCCGTGTTCTTCCCATTGCTTGATGACAGATGCAGTTGTGTAATACATGAAAGAGGCGGGGAAGTTATAAGAGGAAACAAGGATAATCTTGCAGTAATAGCAACTGCAAACATAGGAACGCAACATTATGTGAATCCATTGGATAAGGCATTTCTCGACAGGTTTGATATCATAAAGATTGATTATCTGGATTCTACATCAGAAATTGAATTGCTAAAGAACAGATGCGGAATATACAATGACCTTGCTGAAAGAATGGTAGATGTTGCTAATAGCATTAGAAGGTCATCAGAAAATGAACAACAGAGAATTGAAAAGGGACTATCAACAAGAAGGCTATTAAGGTGGGCAAATATAGCAACGGTTCTAAGCGAAAATGGAATAAAAAATCCATTGATGAAAGCTGGAGAGATGGTTGTAATTAATCATTATTCTGGCGAAGATGAGATAAAGGTTAGGAATATAGTCGAGCATCTTAAGGGAGTATCAATGGACGAAGTAGAACAGAAGAAGAGAGATGAGGAATACAAAGAAAGTTCATCTGATGACGAAGATATTGATATAGATAAAATAATGGAAGAAATTGAGAACTTGTGATTTTATGTATGTAAGATGGAAAACACAGTATGGAATGCGTGATGAACACGGGAAAGTCGTAGATCTTGGTGATAAAATTCATCTGCACCCTTATGGTGACAGAGGATATTATATAATATCAAGAGATAGTATTGTGAAAATGGAGAGTAACAAGAAGTGAAAATAGAAATATATTTCTGTAAGAGATGCAGAACTATTTATGTGACGAATAAAAGAGATGCATCCCTTCTTGGATTTGATATAGTTCCAGAGGATTATGTGTGCAAGTATTGTGGAAATTTTTTGGGATATGTAGAGTCTTCAAGAAAAATAAAATGAGGTGATAATTTTGCCTAAAGAAAGCATGGGTTATGTTCTCGATAGAATTGTAGGCGTATGTGAAAACTGTGGTTCTACAAAGGAAACGAGAATAGTATGGATATTCAAAGATGGAAAAAAGAATTTCAGAAACGACAAATGGAATAAGCGTGGTTATGAGCACAGAATGAAGCCAAGAATGTATTGCAAAAATTGTATATCAAATGGTGTTATAAGAGAACATTTGCAAGAGGGAGAATCTTGCAATGTTGTTATTTGGAATATGAAAGATGAGTCGCCAGAAGAAATATACAGCATAGTTGATTAATATGGAGATTGAATTAACTGCGTCTGAGCTTGAAGAATTAAAGAAGGAAGCAATATCAGATTTCCTTACAAGCATAACAGATATATACTGTGGAAGAAACATACCAACATATTTTAATCCATTGTCGGGAACGTCAAGCACAGATGGAAGCGAAATATCTATATCAGAATTTCCTGTTGAGATAGATAATGAAGAAGATTATTACAGGATAATTCTTGATACATTGGCTCATGAATGTGAACACATAAACAACGGAAATACAGATGAACAAATGGAAGAATTCTTGAATGAACATAATTCAAGTACGTGGGCAAAGCTTATGTTAAATCTTGTGGAAGATAGCAGGATTGATTATACAAGAGGATTGAAATATCCCGGTATGAGAATCAATGAAAAATTTGTTGGTGATATTGCATTTGATAAGTTGAGAACAGAACTGGATAAAGACATGAGCAAGACCGATAGGATTGTTGAGGGAGTTCTTCAAATAAATGCAAAGGGAATTATAAAGGGTTATGCAGAGGATGATGAAATAGCATTCTTCAAAAAGGTAAAGGGTATATTGAGGCATGTTAGGACTGTTGATGATTTTAAAACAAGGAGAAGCTTTGCACAATACTTGGTTAATGAAGGAATAAAGCTTGGTATAAATCCTCCTAAAGTTATGAAATTAAATATGTCTGGGGGCAAGGTAATGCTAACCAGCGATGGAGATGGAAATGGTGTTCCTATTGGCAACTTGCCAAAATCATTGGAAGATAAGCTAAAGGATATTGAAGGGGATATCAGTTCAAATGCTTCATCAACCAGTTCTAATGATGGTACATCAAAGGGATTGGCAAAAGCTATGAAGAAAGCAATTCAAAATCATATAATGGATCATGACGCAAAAGAAATTATCAGTAGGTTGAGAGGAAAGTCAAAACCAAAGAGAAAAAATAATAGTATAAATGCTCAACAGGTTATATCCGAACTCGATAGTTTATTGAGAAAAATAAAGACGGCAACATCAAGGAGTATTGCCAAACGTGGAAGAAAGATAAATGTCAGGAAATATATAAGGTTCAAGTGTGGAAGTAGTGACCAGAGATTATATTGGGATGAACACAAATCAAGACCGGGTGATAGAGCAATATGTTTAGCTGTTGATTGTTCTGGTAGCATGTCGGGTATGATGAAGGATGTTGTTAAGGCAGGGTATGCAATATCATATGTTGCTGAACAATTAGGCGATAATGTTTCTGTTATTGGTTATAGAGAAATTGGTAGTGGAGTCAAAAACATAGAAAATATAAAGATGTGGGAAGAACCAGTAGACAAAGATTATTTTGAAAAGATACCATGTGGTGGAAACACACCAACACCTTTTGCATTAAAAACATCTATGCACTTACTTGATGAAGCATCCAAATCTAACAAGTTATTGATTGTTCTGGAAGATGGATTTGCGAATGTTTCGATGGCAGATATGAATGGAGAAAATTATCTTGGATTATCTTCTGATGCAGAAACTCAGGCAAAGCAAATGGTCGGTATTATAAGAGAAAGGGGAATAAAGGTATTGGGTATTTACATAGGAAGAAATGATAACGGTACAAAGAATAGAATGGAAAATTTATATGGGAGAGGAAATTGTATAATCATATCAGACACAAAATATCTTGGCAGGGAATTGTTTAGATTCTACAAAAAAGAGATGGGGTTAAGGTTTTGAAAATGGATAAAACAAGTTTATTTTTGTTGGCAATGGTTGTTTGCTTTATATTTTTTCTTTCTGTTAGTTATATGAGCTTGGTAGTATTACATGAAAATGAGGATGTGGAAGAAAATAATCTAAATAAAACAGCAGCAATCGAGTATATAAACAAATCTAATTTTGCAATAACAAGAGCAACTGCAGTAATTCACACTTATTATATAACTGGAGATGATTACACATTTGTTGTTGAGATTGATAAGCTTAAAACATTTTGGTCAAATGTGAGATATCCAGACGGATTCAATAACACATATTTTGCAATGAATGATATTTTAGACGTTGCATATCCTCAAGTTTTATGCAGCAATATAGACCATTATTTAGACCAGTATCAACTGGAATGGGTTTATACTTCTGGAAAGTATCACGAATATAATTTTGATTATAAGTTTTTGTGTAAGCGTGCAAGGGTGTGTTAGAAAATGATTATAAGCATAACGGATGAGCAATGGGAACTTTTGGTAAGGTTGTTAAGGGACAAGGAAAGAGATCTTGGAAAAGATTGGAGAGAGTGGAAATCTATTTTGCAAGATGACTACTGGATAAACAAGGAAGAAACATTCAAAATGTACCAGCACCTAGAAGAAAGAGACAAGAGAAGATTAGAATTAATAGAAGATTTGTTGGGAGAACTTGGTGCTTAGATATGACTTTTCCAGATAATTGTAGGTCTATAAAAGAAGTTAAACTAGAAGAAGGATCTATTGTTAAAATGGGAATATGGCCTTTTGATGATAGAGATTATTTTATAGTTGAAATTCAAACAAAAAGTGGGTTGGATAAGAACAATATAAATTCTGTTGGGACCAAGAATGACATAGAAAGAATAATCCGTTCGTTGTATGAACTATGGAAAAAACCGTGGAGATGAAGTTGACAAATATATATAAGCATAGAGGTTCTGGAAGCATATGGATAACAGAAGAAAAAAAGGCAAGTGTGATAAAAAAGATTTATCATAATGATGAAGATAAACCAGCACTTGGGTCATTTGAATTTGGAACGTTTGATACTAGTGAAATATATGTAGAAGATTATGATGGAGAACCAACACTCTATATATCTGGTTCCATTGATGAAGCGTTTGTTTCAATACATATACCGATAACAAATCACAAAAACTTCACGGGATTACTATCGGATATAATAAAACAGTTGTAAAAAAGTGCAAAGTGAAGCTCATACTCATATGCGCACCCCTTGCCTTGGAGGGCATTCTGATGAAGAAACTTGAAAAATTTTATTTAAGAGTAAAAGATAACAAAATTGGTAGTATTAGGATAGAGAAAAATTTAATAAAAATACCAGTTGCGAGAGATTATGTGGACTCTGATGGCGACACAGTTGCTGCGTGTGCGTTTATTGTCGAAAAAATTGATGGCAAAATTGAAGATAATAAGGCTGATGAATATGAAGACAATGGTGAAGAATTTGCATTGGCAATGATAGAAACATTTTCACCAGCAGAAAAGAACAAGGGTTTTAAATGGATATTATTATTTGTATGACAACAAAGAAAGAATTAAACTTATGAAAGGAGAAAGAAAAGAATTTGAGGAAATGAGAAAATGAAATACCAAGATTTACATAAAGATGGGTTTAGAACAATTATATCTATTAACAAAAATACAAGACTAGATGGCACATTTATACAGAGAGGCAGATTTATTGTATTTGTCGCACCGTTCCATAACAATATAACAGCAGGACAATTTTATAATAATTTGCGTGATGAGGTTTCACAATGAAATTTGGCAAATTTGCATATGAAAGATGTGGTGATTAATCATGAGAGAACTATATTCTTTGATTGAAGTATTATTAAAATCAAAAAACATACATGGGTTAATGGTTCTTGGTGAAGCTGGTATAGGTAAGAGTTATTCGGTATTAAATTATCTCGAAGATAATGATGTGACTCCAAGCGTATTAACGACATATAGCACACCATTGTCCTTGTATATGTTTCTTTACAAACACAAAGACGATGCTCTTATTGTTATGGATGATGTTGACAACATTTGGGAAAACGATCATTCCGCAGCTACTCTTAAGTCTGCCATGTGGAGTGTAGATGAGGATAGAAAGATTGAGTGGAATAGCACATCAAAACTATTGGAGAAGGAGGGAATACCAGATACGTTTTATTTTAATTCAAAGATAATATTCATATGCAACAAGACAAGAGATAACCCAAATGTGGATGCCGTTTTGAGTAGGGTTTTGCATTTCAAGATTACATACACAAGGGAAGAAAAGATATCACAGATGAGAGACATATGTAAGTCAATAAAGAAATTTAATCTGACACTAAAGGAAAAGGGTGAAGTTGTTGATTTAATATCTGAATTTGCTTCTTTGTTTGATTTCAGAACATTGATGCAGGGACTTGAGATTAGGGAACTTTCAAAGGAAAGTGAAAGCATTGATTGGAGAAAAACGTTTCTATCTATCCTTGAGTCTGATGTTAATAATGAACTCAAGTTTGTATACAACAAATCAAAGGAATCTGTTTTGCCTGTTGAGGAACAGGTAGCAGAATTCAAGAAGATGTTCGGTAAATCAAGAAGGACATTCTTTTATCTGAAGAAAAAGCTCGTGGATTCTGGGTGTTTGTAATTGCGGATAGATGAAGCTTTAGATATGATGGATAGCAGATACGAACGGAAGAGAGAGGTTAGAGTAAACAAGGCAAAGGATTATGCCAATGAAGATTGTCTTGCAAATTTTAAAACGATGGCTAAGTTGGCAAAGGTTCTTGAAGATGCTGGTATGCCAATACCAATTAGTAAGCCCGAAGGTGTTGCATTGTGGCATCTCCTGCACAAGTATGTCAGGATATTAAATTTGACAAAGAAAGGTAAAGCTGTAAATGAACCAATTGATGATAGTTTTACTGATCTTGAGAATTATTCCGAGTTGGCATTGGAATGTCTGAAAGATGGGTAACATTTTTAAACACCGAGAAATAGGATATTTGGAGGAAGCAAAATGAAAACAAAAATAGAGGAAAGCAAGTTTTATATGGTTGTAGACGACAATGAAAATGAATATGTATGTACTTCATTTAATGAGGTATGTGGCATATTTGCAGATAGTGAAGACAAGGATAGTGTTCAGATGCTTGAGATCGATGTTAACAATCTTGAAAAGTGGAACATAAAAGAAGTTAGTTGGAAGGACATAGCACTTGTGTTGGCTTCATCTGGGTCGAAGTGATAAAAATGAATAAAGTTGTTTTAGAATTTGATCTTGTATCAGGGCGGGATACTACAATAGAAATTCCATCTAGAATCTTGGAACGGTTGGAAATTTTTAGGCGAGACAATCCTTCGGACGAATTTTGTATTAATAATAACCGTATTGATTGTTCAGGTCTAAATGACACATATTTTTATTTTTCTGAATTTGTTAATGATATATCGGATTCAGATGACTTGTCGGCAGATGAAGCCAGATTCATTGGTTATTTTGTGTGCAAAGATATTCCGTGGGAAGGTGGGCTTCCTTTTTATGAAGAAGTAGAGTGCGAAGATCGGTTAGTTGTATTGTATGGGTGGAATGTTGATGAAAACGGAGCGATGAGGATTGAAGGCAGAAAATCTTTGAATGGAAAGAAACTAAAAATTAAAGGGAAATAAAATAAGATGGATTATATAAGGAGATTGTAGAATGACAAAAGAAATAAAAATAGATAGTTTAAAACCTCATCCTCTATCAACAATGATTTATGGGGATGTAATTGCTGAAGGACTTGAAGGCTCAATAGAAGCAGATGGATTGCACCATCCAATAGATATCCTTAAGGGAACAAATCTTATTATTGGTGGTATATCTAGATGGAAAAAAATGAAGCACCTTGGTCATAAGACTATTCCATATGTTGAAAGAGATATTCCAGAAGAGCAAGTTGGGCGATGGATTGTTAGAGACAATGTTCAGAGAAAAAAGACTTCTGCTATTTATGCAAAAGAAGAAGAGATTCTTGAACCCGAACTCCCCTCCCAGATGGGTGGCGACCCTACCACGGTGGCAGGCTCTGTTGAAAACATTGGCAAGGCTCTCGGCGTTGGTCATACAACAGTCTCCCGCATTCGCCAGATACGCAGAGATGATCCTAAAATATTTGAAATGGTAAAATCTGGTGAGATAGAATCAATAAAGAGAGCAGCATTAGCGTCAAAATCATCTGAACCAGTTAAAAAGTCTTTGATAGAGAAGAAAATTTCTATAGAAAAAGCAAAGGAAATAGATGCTTTATATGAAACAGATGAAGAAAAAGAAAAGGCAATAGAACTTGTAAAACAAGATGAAGAGCGTTCAAACAAAAAGCAAGAAATGATGAGAGAATCTAGTGAACCAGTAAAGGAAGCGTTAAAAGAAAACACAATAACCGTTGAAGAAGCAGAAGATATTGAGAGATCTTACACAACCGAAAGCGAAAAGCAGCAAGCAGTAGATGAGATAGAAAGTATAAAAATTATGAAGGGACATGCAGCTAGTGGTAGAACAATTCCTGTAACAACTGTTGTTGACACAGAAAAAGAAGAAGCAAAAAATTGGGCAAAGGCATACACGAATTGTAGAAAGTGGCACAAGTGGGAAAGAGTAAAGGATTTTAGTAAAGGTGCTCGTGAAGGATTTAAAAAGATGTTAGAAAGTCAGAAAGAATATTATGAAGAGGAATTGAAGAAGGTGTAATAATGGCAAAAAGATTTTCAAAAGAATTTATTAGATTTGCTTCTAAAATTAGAAATTCATCAATACAATGGAATGATTTTTATGAAGGGAACAGAAAACATACAAGAGCTACCAAAGAGACTTTGATGACCAAATTAGGTTTAGATTATTCTCTTGAGAAAGACCATATATATTTTGAACACTATATAAAATATATGAGAGATACTGTTATAGATTATTTAAATGATTCTGCCCCAAGATTTGGTCCTATCAATGAAACAACGTATAAACAAATCTCTTATGATATGTTTTTAGGAAAAGTTGCTGGACATCCTCCGGGTATAATAATGTTTTGGGCAGACAACATTAATAGATATTATGTCCCAAAATTGGATGAATTATTCAATTTAATGTGTGACAACGATTCGAATGCATTAAATGGTGTTATTAAACATATGAAATTTTATCAAGATACTTTGGACAAATTGCCTAGGTTTGATGTTTCTGTTGGATTGTTGGATGCTACAAAAAATTACGCAAACAAATATCAACAGAAAAATGGAAAGGTTCTAACCATACCAAATGTAAATGCAAAACTACCAGCAACGGTTACTTGTTCTGTATGCGGGTTGAAGACAGATGCAAATACGCCATACTGTAAACATTGTGGTGAACGAATAAAGTAGATCCCATACATTTTTAAACAACAAAACTAATGTTCTCTGGTGAACCAATTGATATGGGTTGGAATAGCTGGTTTGGTTGGGGTTTCTTTCATATTAACATTGTTGCTGTATATGTTTATGGATGGAACATCAAACCAAATTAGAACATTAAATTTGAGAATGTGCAAACTGGAACAAGACCTAAGCATTCTTAAAAATAAGGAATGATAAAATGATAGCAGAAGATGAAGAGCCTTACAAATGTCCCAAATGCAATTCTACAAACAATGAGATAGTTGCTACAGAAGTTGACGGAATGGGCTTTTGGGAATATTGGGAATGTAATGAATGCGAGTTTAAATGGGATGTTTTTTATAGACTAGAATTTGACCATTGGGTTGAGGCTAGGTAATATGGGACTATTTGATACATTCGTTTTGAACGAACCAGTACCCTGTACAAAGTGTGGGCAGGGGGAATTTGAATTTTTTCAAACAAAGGAACTTGCTAATGTGATGGAACAATTTTATGAAGGTGAACCAGCAAATGTTTATGGTTGGAAGATAAGGGACGAAAACGAAAGGCAAAAGATGCTAGAAGATTTGAATCTATCACATAATGATTTTGCACAGAAACTATTTGGCGTAATTGAAATTGATAAGGACAATGTTATTGAAGTCGTTCCAGATGGTATATATGATGTGTATGAATACTGTCCAAATTGTGAAGATCTTTTTTATATAAAGGTTAGAGTTAAGGATGGGATATTTGTAGGTAGAGTAACGGATAGTGAATAAAAAATGTTGAAGAAGGTTAAAGATGCTGTTAGATGCTCCGAGTGTGGAGCTATAAAGGAACCAGAGATCGAAGATATTTTTTGTGATGTCTGCGGTTCGTTTGTTCCTATTAAGGAACAGAATTACATCCCAAGGATGAGAATAGTCTATGAGAAGGAAAATGTTGACGGTACATATAAAGACGAGAAAATAGATTTCTGTTCTTGGAGATGTTTCTTAGATTATATGAAGAATTTTGAACCGGACGATGAGATATGGTACGTTGATTTGCCTGACATATGTGGGAATAAGATGTTGAGAGAGTTCAGGGAAGAAATATCAAGAAAGTGATCTAATTGGAAAAGGAAGAAGCAATTGATATATTTGGAAGTAAGCACGTTTCCAAGTTTACCGATGTTGAAACACCAGAAGGGAATTTGATATCTGGATGGATGTGTAGAAGCAGGGAATCAATGCTTGGTTCTTTAATATTAACACATACAAATGAGTATCAACTTGTTAGAGCTTTTCCAAAAATTCATTACATGGATAAAGATTGGGAACAAAGAAATAGAGGCCATATATTAAATATACTTGAAAAGCGTGATGGAACATGTGTTCAATTTTATCCTTTAAAAGATGATAATAATGAGATAATTGAAGTGGTTCCCAAGACCAGAGAAACACCCGTGATGTTTTCCGATTTGCAGGAGAAATTATATTCAATACCTTTGTATGATAATTTTGTAAATATGTGCGAATCTTGGGATGCAACTATATGTGCCGAGATGTTTGGTGTTGGAAACATACACGAAATTCCATATGGTGAATATTGGGACCAAGACCTTACGCTTGAAGGCATAGGCATATTTGATTGGAGTAATATGTGGCATTGGTATTTGACGGAAGATATGTTTGATGAATACCAAATACCTACACCATTTAACCATCTCAATACAGAGGCATACAACTCATTTACTTCAAAAGAATATACATTTGAGTTTTCAAATGAATTTGTTGATTGGTATAGTGAATGGCTAGATAAAGACACATTTGATTATGATGTTAATTCGCTAACTGAGTTGTATGAGATTCTTGAGAATGAAGTTTATCAAAACATAATCAAGAACGCTGGTGGAAGATGTGTCATTGAGGGTTCTGTTTGGCATACATCTCGTGGGTTGTTTAATCACATGTTAAAGAACAAGGCCATTTCAGTAAGAAAGAATCATATACTAAAAGCAGGAGTTATACCGCCAGCAGCTATCAAGCATGTCTTGATGAAAGCAAAGGAAGAGTTTGATGAAAAGATATTTAAGGAACGCTTTGCAGATATACTTCCATACCTAAAGCTGAATCTTAGTGAAGAGTTTGATGATGACAAGATTAACAAGAGTGAACCAAGAATGAAAAGCATATGGAAAGATTTCACGGAAGACAGAGAAACTAGTGGGACGATAAAGAAATACGTTGATGTAATTCACGAAGAGATCGGTAAGGATGCGCAGATAGAAGATAAGATGAGAAAGTTTGGAGAATTGTTTCCAGACAAAAAAAATATAGCTGGAAAGATGTATGATGCGTTTTTGCATGGAGATGGTTGATATGGCGATGTATGATAGAGTAGGAGATGATTGAACTGACAGGAACAATTATATGGTTAACAGGAATTCCGTCTTCGGGCAAGACCACAATTGGAAAAAAGGTAGCAGAAAATATAAATGCAATTATGCTTGATGGTGATGTGTTAAGGTCAAAGTATCCAGAGCACAGAGCCTTGGGGTTTAGCCCGGAAGACAGAAAAACAAATGTTCTTTTAACTTCGAAGAAAGCAAAGAAATATGCAGAAGCTGGTGATAATGTTGTTATTGCTCTTGTTTCACCAAACAGAAATGTTCGACAAGAAGCAAAGAAAATACACAACGGTCCATTCATTATGATTCATGTTGATTGTCCTCCGAGTGTGTGTGCTGATAGAGATCCGAAAGGCAATTGGAAATTGGCAAGAGTGGGCGAGATAAAGAACTTTACAGGGTTTTCCGCACCTTATGACATTCCTCTAGAACCAGATTTGGTTTTGCAAACACACGAATCAAGCGTTGATGAGTGCGTGGATAGAGCAATAGAGGCATATGAAGAGGCTTCCAGAGTTCAACTATACATCGGCAGATGGCAGCCCTTTCACAATGGTCACAAGGCAATCATTGATGAAGTTCTTGGAGAAAACAGAAATGTGGTTATTGGCATAAGAGACACGCCATTGAGTGATAAAAATCCAATGTCTTTCGAAGAGAGAAAGTGTATGATAGAAGAAGTTTATATTGATGAACCGCTTGTAAGCGTGTATCCATATCCCTTTCCTAATATAAATTCCATAAATATTGGACGCAAAGTTGGTTATGACATAAGAACGATTGAGGTTGACGTTCCAGTTTCTGGGACAGATATAAGACAAAAGAAAAATAGAGGGGATGAATCTTGGAAGGAGGATGTGCCATTATGATGTATAAAATATCTTTCAATGTTGGCAAAGCCTTGGGATATCTAAAAGAAAATGGATATGTGTACACACTTAGACCAACAACATATCGAAGCAATCCTGTAAAACCGAGCAGCGGTGAACGTGAGATATATGTTGATGGGAAAGGTATTGGTTTGATTGTAAACAAACAATTTGTTAAGGTTATAAAAAAGAAAGAAGATTTAAATGAAGAATATGTAAAACATTCTGGATTTAAATCTGCTGAAGAATGGATAGGATATGTTTATTGTGATCCTCCGCTGTATTTGTTTAGATGTGATATTATAGAAGACGGTGATTCGTGATGAATGAAACAGACAGAATTCTGAAAGCATTAGAAATGTTGGCTAACAATTTTAGAGACAATGCTATGTCAAAAAGTCGTAATAAGGAAGCCGAAATAGGCAGATTGGGCGAGAAAGCAAAGTCCTATGAATCGAGAGTTCTCAGCGAGAGAAAAGCATTCTACGATGGTGAGGCAAGAGCATACGAAAATATTTCAGGGTGTATAAGAGTTTTGACTAATCGTGATAATTGAGATGTATGCCGTTGTGTGTGAAGATTTATAATGGTAGTGGGTGAGGTAATATGAAATTTGGTGTGTGGAGTAAAACAGATGATTTAAATGATGGCGATGTTTGTCCCAAATGTAACAAAGGAACACTTGTTGATGTTATGGAAGAGTTGTCATGTTCAAATTGTGGTTGGAAAAGACCTGTATTTAGTGAAGGTATTCCAGCAACACCTATTCCTTCAGGCGGTCATAAATATGATTCCGTACAAATTAACAGAGATGACGTAAGGAGATTCTACCATAGGATATGCAAGAGAAATTTGAAACGTGGGGCAAAGATATGTGAGATATGCCCATTTAAGAAATATATATTGGATGTATCTGGTGTAGAGAGTGATTAGTGATAAAAATGTTAAATCCGGCGAAATGGAGGAACGTGGAAGATGTTCTGGCTAACACGGCATCGGGCCACGAAGCCACTCGTTTATCAGAAGCGAGTCCTACCACGCCAGAGGGCGATTCGTGAATGAGTATTTTAATGTTTGCCGTAATATGGTCCACATTTTTTCTTTCTATACTATGGATTATAGATAGATGAGGAGAATCAGATTGATTGCTCATCTGGATAAACTTTAAAAAATGGTAATATTTATTAGATGGAAAGATGTAATAAACATGGTGATAACAAATGCGTAACAGACATCGTGGTAATAACCGCATGGGAAGACCAAGGATTGGATATAACCGAATGGTAAAAGCGCAGGAAGTCGGTGATCCAGATAGAGCCATGTTTGGCTGCGGTCCATGTGGAGAAATGCTGTATAGGCAATACAAAAACAAGTCGTGATGATACTTGGAAAAAGAAAATTCATTTGATAAAAATGTAACAGATAGACCAAAGGATTCATTAGATTGGAATGATAGAGTTCACATTACCGATAACTTCTCTTTTAAATTATTGAAAACAACAAAAGAACCGGACCTTGATAATGAACATTATTATATTTATTATGTCCGTGACGAAGGAAAACACAGAGAGTTGACCAAGGAAGATTTTCTTAAAAAAATAAAAAAAGAAATAAGAAACAAGGTAGATATTCAATATGGTCATTTTATTTATAAGAACAAAATAGCAAAAAGGATAACAGTTATAAGCAATCCCAGAGGATATCTGGTTAAGGCAACAAGTAGTTAGGTGTTGAAAATGTGTGACCTATGTAAAAAGAAAAACATTAAACTCTATTTCGCACACTCTCTAAACCATAGAAAGGAGTATAGAGAAATAGAATTGGATTTGGAATCCAAGTATGATGTGGAATTAATCAACCCATTCTATGATAGAGACCGTGATGATATAGAGAATATAGACAATGGAAATACAACAAGATGGGAATTGCCACTTGAAAATTGCAAGAACATAGTCAGTAGAGATCTTGCATCGGTAAAAGAAAGTGATGGATTTTTTACAATTATCAATAAACCATCAATTGGAACCACGTTGGAGATGGGATATGCAAAACAACTTGGTAAACCAATTGTTGTTGTATCTGAAATATACAAGGACCATCCTTGGATCAGAGTATATGCAGACCACAAATTTGCAAATATAGATGAATTTGAGGATTGGTTAAAAAACAGGCGATTTTGTTGAATGATTTAACCCTTCCATATGAGGCCATGTATGTTTCAAAAACAACTGGGAAGAAAAGTATATCTCTCAGAGAAATATGTAGGGAAGAGGATCAGCTTACTATTGACCCAACAAGCCATAGTGGATTTAAAGAAATAGGAATTTATGATATAAGAAAATTGATTATACCACAGTATAAACACCTTATTACAGATTTGGAAAAGCTTGAAGACCATTCAGTTGAAGATATAGCAAACATTCTTTTAAACAAAACAAGAGATTATCTGATTGACTCATGGGACAGTAATTATCCTCATGTGGTCTTTCATAGTGGCGGTGCTGATAGCAGAATAATATCTTATCTATTGCTTGAACTTGAAGAAGAGATGGGAAAGGATTGGATTGGCGATTTAAAATTCTTATGTTTTAAACCAGAACAAAAACAATTTTTAGATGTTATGAAGAGGCAAGGAAGAAGCAAGGATCAATATCATGTTCATAAAATCAATGAACCGTTGAATGTTGAATACTATAACCTTGGCAAATTTGAATATAATGCCAACAGCTTTTGGGATATGTCTGTTGTTTTTTGGGACGAAATAATAGATAATGAGAAAGATTGGGTTGTTGTTTCTGGAATAATTGGTGGTGTATTATTTGGTTATCCGCTTTGGAAAGCACCGTTAAAGACTGATGACAACAGATTCGAAAATTTTATAAAGAATGCGGTGTATCCCAATTTTTCAACTGGAAGATTTTCTGTTAACTGGAAAGATATAATTGCACCATTCTTGGGATATGATTATCTTGAAACCGCATTCAGAGTTCCCATGAAATATATAAGATTGCATCCAAACAGTAAACAGGATTTAATTAGAAAAACAATGCTTGAATTGATAGGGGATGATTTGCCGTTTTATTGGGGTTCTCCTTACAATTGGCAGAAAACAAACAATTGGATTAAATATATAAAGAATAAATTTTTAAACTCTAAATTATACAATGATTATATAGATGTTCCATTTGTTAGAAATGCAAAACCTTGGGCTGCAAAACAACCACGTTCAGATGAAATCAAATTATATTCATTGGCGACTATGTATGAAGGGATATAGATATGGAAATAAAAGATGAAGAAACTTGGAACAAGTTACTTTCTAATGCATACCCTGTTTCCGATGTTTACATGTATGGATATTATAAATCTTGGAATCATTATAGCAACCCAAGAAGACATCTGTGGTTTGACGGTCACTATATATGGTCATATTACATAGATAATGGTGTTGCCATAGGATTGGAGAATCAGAGACTTTCACCACTCAAAGTAACAGATACAGACAAATCACCAAATTTTGAAGAAATTGATGCTGATAAATTTTACTGGATATCCTGCGAATTGGATGAAGATATCCCAACCACAAATAAGAAAGAACGTAATCCAAGGACAATAGTACAGGTTATTGAACCAAACAAATATTTAAATTCTCTTGGAAAATCTACTAGATATGAAATACGAAAAGCAATAAAAAGAAAATATTACAAAGAATACATTGATGACCCTGTTGAATATGCCGAAGCAATAGCAAGGATAAATAGTTCTGCAGATTATATGCCAGAACATTCAAAAAGCGTTGAACAAGAAATAAAGAAGTTTAGTGTTATGAGAGACTGTTGGAAAGATAGAGGCAAGATGATTGGCATATTCAAAGATGGTGTTATGTATGCATATATGTTTGTTACTCTTGGTTATGATATAGGATCATTCAGTTCTTATTTTGTATCCAATGAATGCAAGTCTGACGGTGTTGGAAATTTGTTGCATTATTATGGTTACAAAGTGGCGTATGAGAATGGACTTGATTATATAATGGCAGCATATGCACCAAATAGGGAAGGTGTACAAACATTTCATTATAATATGGGATTTAAATTGTGTAAACAATATGTGAATGAGGTTATATTATGAACATGCGTAAAATTCTCGAAGCATTCAATAACAGGGGCGTTAATTATTGTACAATAAAGAAATTTAACCTGTTGAAAGATTCTCCAAATGTTTTCATTAGACATGATTTGGATGAGAAAAAAGAATCTGGGAAGTGGATGCTTGAGAATGAAAAGGATTATGATGCAAGATCTGTTTTATATGTTTTTCCTTGGAAATATGATGAGGATGTTGTAAAGAAGTTTGATTCTTTGGGTTGGGAAGTGGGTCTTCATTTTAGTGTTTTTCATCCGGAAAGAACAAATGAAACAATAGAAACTTTCAAAGAATATATAAATGGGTTTGATTTTGATACATACAGTTACACATTTCATGGCAGCACAGATTATTACTGTGAGGAATTGATACCAGAAATAAAAAAGATATTTCCTCATTTAAAAGAATTTCCTTCTTTTACAAAATCTCTAAATAGAGAATTGTATGTAACGGATTCCATGTCTGTCAGAAAGGGAGGTCTTAATAGAAGAGTATTTTTTAATTGGGCAAAAACGCCTGAATGGTTTCCCGAACACATTGATAACGCACAAAAATTGGATAACCCAGAGGTTGAAACCGAAACACTTTTAAATACTATTCATAAAATGAAAGATGGAAAAGTATACACATTTAACTTTCATCCACAGTTCTGGAATAAGGAAGGTGATTATGTTGGAAAATTATATAGAGCCTAAGAATGTCATATGGGTTTTTGGGACAAGCTATTGTGGTTCATCCATGTTTGGATTAATGATGAGTAATCATCCAGATTCTGTTACTATTGGAGATGCGTGCAAGTTGGGTCAAGAAATTTTGCACAACGAATGTCTTGCTTGCAAGTCACAGGTTGGAGATTGTATATTATATTCTCCAGATATGAAAAGAGAGAATATTTATAATCACATATACAACGTTCTTGGTTATAATAATATTGTTGACTCTTCAAGAGAGCAAAATTGGTATCAGAGTTTGATAAATAAAGGTGTTCCAGATAAACACAATATAACTCCAATATTCTTGTATAAAGATCCTGTTAGATATGCTGCAAGTTATGTCAAACATTGGACAGTTCAAACTAATAATTTATCTAAGAAAGAGTCGATGAACGCAGCTTATGACACGTTTCACAGAAGAATAAGCAAGATATTCACAATTAATATTGAACCAGTTCCATTGGTTAGATATGTTGATCTGGTTGAGTATCCCGATGAAATATTAAGACAGGTTGCGTTCCTTTCTGGATTTCCTTATAAAGAACATATGGAAGATTTCTGGAATAATGATCATCATCATTTCATAAATGGAAACCCCGGTATAAGAAATATATTAAGGAATAATCTAACAACTAAATTGAAGGTTGATAACTTCTATAAGGAAATTTTTTCGGATAAAGAAATAGAAGAAATTCTCGAAAATGAAAAAGTGTCTGAAATATTGGAAGGCATGGTTTCTAACTTTGGCAATTCAATAGAATGGTATAGCGAGTTGATATAATGAAAGTAATTGGTATAGACCAACCGCCAGCTATAAGCTCTTATGTCAGGAAAGATGGTGTCAGGATTGGAGATTTTAAAATTGCCGAAACCTGTTGGGATGCCGATGATGCAGCCCATTTTCCGGAAATGTTATGGGCTTGCACATCACAGGCTGAAGATAGTTCTATAGTTGATTTGTTTCTATATTGGAACGATTGGAAAGAGAAGTTAAATTCTTTGGATGCCGATTTGTATTTGGTCCCATTTTCATATCCAAATTATAATGAAGTTCAACCAGAATTTGTTGAATGGATAAAGAAAAATAATGTAGTGGTCATACCCGGTCCAATGAACTATGCGTTTCATTTAAATAAAAAATTGGACGTTCCTGTTATTTATCATAACAGAATAAGAACAACATTAAATTTGCTTGAAGGAGATATGAGCAAAAATCTCGTTATTGATGGCAAATTTAAAGAGAAACAATCTGACGATTCGTTTGTTCATCAAAAACCATATAAACAAAATGCACTCGATAGGTTTACAATAAATGATTATCATTATTTAGAATGCGCAGTAACAACAGGATGTGTTCACGGATGTATATTTTGCCCTATATCGAGAGATAAGATGTATTACAAAGATATAAATACTGTTAAGCAGGATTTGAGTTGGATGTTTGAATCAACTTCAAATATTGCAATAAGGTGTTCACAGCTAACCACAGACAAGAAATGGTTAAAAGACTTTTGCGAATGGAAGATAAACAATTACCCTAAAAGGAAATATGCAGCAAATTTGTTTGCCAAAGATTTGGATTATGAAACATTGGATTTGTTAAAGCGTTCTGGTTTAAAGCGTGTCGATTTTGGTGTCGAATGTTTTAGTGATAGGATGTTGAAGAGAATAAGAAAGGGTGAAACAACTGCCGATATAGAAAAAGCAGTAGTTGCAGCAAAGAAGGTTGGTATTCCAATAGGAACTGAACCCATGCGGTTTGGCATCGGTGAGACTCTTGATGAGGTTGAACAAACATTTAACTTTTATAAGAGACATAATCTGCCTATGGGCGGTGGTGGTGGAACCACAATAATACCGGGAACAAAATTATTTGATGAGATTGGTGATTCCAATAATTTAGAAATTCAGAAAACGGATAACAAAGAATCAGCTAAATATTTTGCAAAACTAAAGAGGGAAAGAAAATGAGTTGTCCCATATGTATATTCAATGAGGATTCATTGAGCATTGTTTTTGATAGTTGTCCAAATTGTGGAGAAGAATTTAACAACTACGAAGACGAAGAAAAGGTATCTATTGATGAAAAACAAGAAGAATATGAGGGCCGTTAGTTCCAATGGTAGAACGTCCGTCAATCCAGACGGAAGGCTGGAGGTTCAATTCCTCCACGGTCCACTACTTAAAATGGTGATAATATGAGAAGAATTTTAGAAATGATAAATATTGTTGAACAAAGAAAAACAGATCACTTCTATGCTTTGGAAACATTTGGTGGAAGAGGCAGAATGCTAACTTTTGATTTGTATAGAATGGTTGATAAAATGGATATATGGGAAATAAACAATGAATATGAAAAAGATCTTAAACGGAGATTCCCGTGTGCAAATATAAAGATATGTGATTCTATTGAAGAGATAAAGAATGTTGAAGATAATACATATAATTTGGTGTCTATGGATAACCCTCCATATCTTGAGCCATTCTCTATGTATCCCGAAGCTTTTAGAATTTTGAAAAATATAGGAATAATAATAACTAATTCTATATCTTCAAAAAAGATAAACAAACAAACAATAACAGATGAACAAATAGCCAAAAGATATAATTTTTATAAATCTGATAATGTTGATGTTGGTCATATAGTAAAAACATTTATAAATCTAGCTCACGAAAGCGGATATGAAGTTAATTGGGTTTTGGTAAATCCAAATTCTATTGTTGACACATTGGCAATGAAGGTGACTGAATATGAATAAGATAAAAGTTTTGATAAGTGGCGATTCAATATCTTGGAGAAGAAACACAACTGTTAAATACCCAAAGGCATATGTATCAAATCCTGTTTTAACACCAAGACATGATTCACAGATAGATAATGTTGAATGGGAATGGAAAATTGATTATGAAGATGCATCATTCATAGACGGATTCAAATATCCCATAAAAGGAGATGCACCAAGAGGTGGTTATATACATTCTGTTGTTGACATGTTCAACATAATAAGTGTCAAGAATATCCAAAAGGAAATTAGTGATACTGTTTTCGGTGTTAAGATAATAAACATTGGTGAACATCATTCAAGAAATTTGGTTGATTGTATTGATTTATATGAAAAGGCAGACCCTGACATAATACATATAAACACGGGTTTGCATGATTTGCAATATATTAATGGCAAATACCGTGTTCCTATAAATGAATATAGAGAAAATATGACAGAACTTCTAAACAGTTTGGACGATATAGCCGATGATGTCATATGCGCCACAAGCACACCAATATATGATGATCTTCAGGATCATAAAGGATTTGAGAGAAAAAGATTTAATAAGGATGTAATTGATTATAACAATGTTTTGAGAGAAATTGGACCTGTTCACGATATCTATAAACATGTGATGCAGAATGATATGAGTGCTCATCTTTATGGAGATGGGGTGCATCTATCAAGGTTTGGTGAAGTATCAATTGGATATAAGATTGTAACTGAGATATTGAAATATGTAGATGGTTATGATGGAACATCTGAACTTGTGATGGATTCCAGATTAGAATTTCTTAAAAATAGAAACAGAAGATGGAATGACAAATTGATGGGATTAATATGAAGGAAATGATTATTGCTATTGGGAATATAGGTAGTGGAAAAAGTACATACATAAATAGATACTACAGTTATCCACCGCATGTTTATATATCAAGAGATTCAATAAGATATATGTTTGGAAATAATGAGTATTTGTTTGAACAAACTCTAGAACCGTTAGTTAAAATTATTAATTTGGATATGGTAAGTCTATTGTGCAGCAGGGGAAGATCTTTTGTGTGTGACGATACATATATAACAAAAGACGATAGGAAGCGAGTATTAAGTTTGGGAAATATGTATGATTATAAAAAAACTGCACTTGTTTTTCCACGGTTGAGCATGAAAGAATCTGTGGGAAGAAGGATGAACAACCCTCACAATATACCAGAACAAGAACGTTGGGAATCGGTTTGGAAGAAATTTGACTCTATATATGAAGAACCCACAAAAGAAGAAGGGTTTGATGAAATTATAAAAATCAAGAAATCAGAGATTGGTATATAGATGTATGCAACAAATAATTCTTTGTTTATTCACATACCAAAAACTGGTGGTGGATATGTCTGGAGAATAATGGACATATTATATAATGCAGAGATAATAGGAATAAGACACAACACAATATTAAATAGGGTTGATAGATATATATTTGCAACTATAAGAAATCCGTTTGATTGGTATGCATCTGTGTGGGCATTTGGTTGTGAACCACAGGATACAGGATTTGAAAAAGCTGTTTTTCCAAAAAAATACAAGCGTCTATATGATGATCCTATGAACATAAACAACTTTAGGGAATGGCTTGAACTTGTGCTCAACGGACCTCTTGTTTTGGATATGTATGAACCACATCCAACATATGTTGCTGGAAAAGAGGGTTTATTAACATGCTGGTATAAACACCTGTTGTATGATATGACAGACAATTTTATCCCTCATATGGTTTGCAGATTGGAAAACATTGACAATGAGTTGATTGCTGCTCTAAAGAAATCTGGTGATTTGAGAGATGGTGACGAGAAGATAATTAAAGATTACCCAAAAGGAATTCCTTTTGATGAAACAAAAATAGTTAAGAAAAAGCACAAGGGATTTGAAAAGGAAAAATATTATTTTAATTCCGTTAAGAGACCAAGAACAAAGGAACTATACAACAATGTCTTGATTGATCTTGTTGAACAAAAAGAGAAAACAATTTTAAATACATATTACCAAGGGTTTGGTAGTATGTTAGACACAACTGGATATAAAACATGGTGATTTATATGGAAATATCTTTAGACTTGCCCAAATATGATGGATTTGGTGTTACTCACCCAGATATATTGTTCATAAAGAACGGTTTTAAAGGATACAAATACTGGCTTTTCTATACCCCATATCCTCCAAATGAAGCGGAGAATCCCTGTCTGGTTAGAAGTAATGATGGTTTTTCATTCACAGACAAGGGCATAGATAACCCTGTTGTCTCTATAAAAGATAGAGATATCGGTATTTTTGAAAAAGACCACTTAGCAGATCCTGACGTTCTATTTTACAATAGAGAACTATACCTGTTTTATACAGGAGTTGGTTTATCCACGATTGATGATCATACAATGTCAAATACCAAATCAAATTTTGGTCAATCGGGACATATATGCATGGTCAAATCTGATGACGGTGTTAACTGGAGTAGGGAAAGTAATAAACCCATTATTGGAAATGCTATGGAACCAGCGATTGTGAGAGATAATGATATATTTAAGATGTGGTTTGCGAGAAGAGAAAAATATGACATCAATGAAGGAATACCATCAATATATAAATCAATATGGTTAACTGAATCAAGCAACTTGTTTAACTGGTCATCACCAGTTAAGGTATTTGAGTGGGATCAAAACGTTGGACATCCAGATGTTATAAAAAATGGTGATAGATATGAGATGCATTTTGTTAAAACTGATTCGCCTATAATACATTGGAGCACACACACGGCAGTATCAGATGATGGTTATGATTGGATAATAGATGATAGTATCGTTTCATTTCCTTCTGTTTCGGGACCAAGGACAGGGACATACAGAAGTTCATCTTGCATTGTTGACAATTCTAGAATAACATATATGGCACATCTTAGGAATACACCCATGCATGGCATTAGTATATTACTTGGTGATGACATTGGACGTTAATGTTATTTGGATTATGGGAAATAATTTTTGCGGATCGACCATGTTCGGATTGATGTTGGGCAATCATCCAGATACATTGATGGTTGGTGAGGCAGTTCATCTAGATGACATAAACGGAACAAGAGAATGTCTTGTGTGCGGTACAACAAAGCAATGCAAATTGGTAAAAAATTGTCACAATAGAGATATTGAAAACTGGTATAAGATAGTATCTGGTTTGGAATCAAAAAATTATATTATTGATTCATCAAAATCATATAAGTGGTTCACAAAGTTGTACAATAATGGTGTTCATAGAAAGTATAATATATATCCTGTTACACTATACAAAGATCCTGTTAGACAAATTTCAAGTATAATAAAACATTCATTCTACAGAGCTTCAAAAAAACACAGAACTTTTACTGAAGCATATAAACATGCAAAAGATGAATTTATAAGAACTCAATATGAATTGTTGAATTTATCTAGAAAATTCTTTGCAAGAGAATTTGTTGAATACAAACAACTTGTCACAAACCCCAAACATGAAATCACCAGAGTGTTGGATCATTTTAAATTTCCAATAACTTCTGATATGGAGATGTTCTGGGAAAACAATTATCATCACAGTATTGGAGGTAATGTTGGAGCAAGATACATGGTAAAAGGTGTTCAGCCATCTGTGTTTAAAACACAAAAAGATTTCTTCCATCAGTATGTGGAACATAACAAAACTGTGTTTGAAGATAACACATTTAAAAGTATTCTTATGAATGAAACAATAGAGGAAATATTAAAAGACGAAGATATTATTAAATTGTGTCATATATTATCTGATGAATATGATATTGATTATAGAAATTTATTGATACCAACATTAAAGAGGTATTAGATTGCCATTAAATATAACAAAGCAGGATGAAGAAGATGAACCAGTTGTTCATGAGGATGATAGATTTGTATGTGTTAAATGCTATGTGAAATATGATAAAGAGAAATTCAGCGGAAACACAAGGATAATGTTTACAGGAGAGAGCAACAAAACATGATAAAGACGCAAAATTGATGAAATGTAGTGTTTGTGGCGACAAGTATTGGGTGTGGACCAATGATTAATGTAATCCAAATACTTGGAACAACATTCTGCGGTTCAACAGCATTATCATACATGTTGGGCAACCACGAAGATTCTGTTACTGTTGGAGAATTATATAGTATTTTTAAAAGAAAAAATTGTAGATGTATATCGTGCAACACAAAAATAGAAAATTGCAAGCTATGTAAATCAATCAAAGAAAGCAATGTTGATGACGTATATAGGGTTGTCTCAGAATTTACGGGTAAAGATTTTATAATTGATTCTTCGAAGTTTCCAGCATGGTACGAAAAATTGAATGGTGATTATTATAATAAAACAAAAATATTTCTATATAAAAATCCAATAAGGTTTGCTGCCAGTTGTGTTAAACATAGAGTTAGATCCGTTTCTTTTGGTGTTACTGTTGGCAAGGATGAAAGAATTATAGACAATGTTCCCATTTGGTCAAAATCTTTGGAATATGCCATTAACGTATTCAAAAGAAATATTCCACGTTTGTTGGGACTTAATCCCATTGTCATAATATATGAGGATTTCGCAAAAGAACCAGAAAATACTGTGAAAAGAATATGTGATATGTCTGGATTTCCTTATAGGGATGGTATGCATAGGTTCTGGGAAAACACACATCATCATAATATTGGTGGAAACATAGGTGCTAATTACTTTATGAACGATATATATAAAATTGGTTCTGATTCTATTTATAAAGATAATTACAAAGAGATATTTGTTGATAACTCTTACAAAAGATATTTAAATGATGATGATATTAAACTGTTGTGTGAGAACGAAGACATTGTTGATACAGTCAATGCTGTCAGTAAATACACAGGAGTTTCATTCGATAAACTAATGTTTGGTGAATATTATGAGGAATAAAATTATAGTTTGTTTGGACAGCGTATGTAAGCAAATATTTGATGATTCTAATATGACCTTTAACAGAGGTTGGCAAAATTTTGACAAAGCTTATTCTCCATCTACTTGGACTTTGCCATCTGTTTCCTCTATGATAACTGGTGAATATCCTCACAGATGCACAACTGTAAGACAACGTTTTATTTTGTTGAAGAAAAACATATTTGAAATTTACAAAGAAATGGGATACAACACATACGTTTTTACAGGGTTGCCGTGGTTTTCAACAGAGATTGGAACCCCAGATGGAATTGATGTTGTTGTTGATGAACCTATTACACCAAGGGGAACCCATATGAGAAAAAATAAGCCATTTCCATTATTTATTGATTGTTTAAGAAAATTTAATGAATTAAAAAAAGAACCTTATATTGCGTGGTTTCAAGTTGCAGATACGCATCAGCCTTTTATTACTCATAATCAAAAAGAACCAAAGGTATATAACTATATGAAATTATCAAATGTTCATAAGAAATTTCTCGAAAGAAACAATTCACCTCTTCCATACTGGGAAGATAAAATAAAAAAAATATATAACTATCAGAAAAATGCGATCCAAGACATGGATGAACTTCTTATAGAATTATCGAAAGAAGACGCAGATATTGTTGTAACAGCGGATCATGGAGATAACTATAATTATAAACAACCATATGGTCATGGATATTATTTTATGAATGATTATGTTGTCCATGTTCCTTTGTGTGTCAGATCAGAAAATTCGGTTGGCAATTCTGGGGATGTGATATCTCTAAAGGAGATACCCAAAATACTAGATTATGAAACACCGTTTCAGGATTTTGCTTATGTTGAATATCCTTATGTCAATCCAAGGAGAATATTTACTGCGAAAAGTTCATATATGTTTGTTACAAATAATTCATCTGAATATGTTGAAATACCAACAAGCGAAGAATTTCCCAAATCATTAATAGACAAGGTTGATCCCAGAGTTACAAATAAGACATATGAATTGTTGGGCAATTTGACAAAGGCAAAAGAAAAATATAATAACATTGGATTTGCAACAGCAACTGGAAAAAATTCATCTGTTATGTTATACTTTGCTTCAAAGGTTTTTGATAAATTAAATCTTCTGTTTGTTGATACAGGATTACATTTTGATGAAACTATGCAAACTCTGGAAAAGTTTAATAATTACTATAATTCGGAACTGTTTATAGGAAAATACAGGGGCAAAAGAAATTTTGAGATAGGATCAACCGAATGTTGTGCAACTCTAAAAGCAAAGCCATTCAATGAATTGATTGAAAAAGAAAACTTTGATGGGGTTATGACAGCAATAAGAAGGACCAATCCCGCTTGGAAGGACGAAACATTGTTTTCACATAGAACCACAAACACAGGATATGAATATGATAGAATACATCCTGTTATTGATTATAGTGAAAGCGATATATGGTCTGCAATTCGTCTATACCACATTCCTATAAATCCGTTATATGCACAGGGATACAGAAGTTTAGATTGTGAACCATGTACCGAAGTAGATCCGACATCAGAAAGAGCTGGTAGAAATCCGCAGAAAGAAAAGAAAATGAAAGTATTGAGAGATGTTTTTGGATATATGTGATATAAATGGCAGAACACAAAATTAATTGGGTGTGCAAGAAGTGTGGAACTGGGTTTGAATATCATCCGAAGCCGTGTCCAATTTGTCATGATGAACCAAAAATAAATTGGAAGATGTTAAATGAAGCTGCGGATGAGATAATCAAGGAACGTAAGAGGAAAAATAAATGATCCCAGATACTTCTGACGTAGATTTTTGGAGCGAGTTTCTTTTATATTCGTTTGAAAATGATAAGGTATCAAAGATTATCCGAAGAACCTGTGAAATGTGTATGCAGAGAAAATACGGTTATTCAAAAAGAAAGATGGTATCAAAAGTGGTAGTTGATAAATTAAATAAAAAGTTCAAGGATAAAAATCTAAGATTGAGAAACAAGAAGGGATATGAAGATTCTTTTATTGATGATACAATTAAAAAGGTAATAATAAATGGATATTATTTCAATTTTGTTTTACCGCATAAATCTTGGAAGCACGATGATGATGCAATAAAATATAAATTAAAAGGTCTTGGTTTTAGTTATAGTAGCGATCAATCTTATAAAATAGATGTTGGTGGAACCGAAGAATTTTGTGCATATTATTTTAAGTTCCCTTGGGTTTTCAAAGGAGTTTGGAGAGACAAAATAAAATATAATGCTATAGGAGTGATTGATTATTTTACATATATGCATTTGTTTCCAAAGGCTTCCGATTTTAATCAAATAAAAGAGTTAGAAATTGATAAAGGGAAAAGATATTTAAGTGGCGATCTTTAATATTAAACAATGACGACTGAAATACTTGTAGATCTAAGAGGAAAAGAAAAAGAAATCATGGAAAAGCCTCTCAAAAAGATGAAGACTTCTTACAAAATAGTGAGAACATTTTCAGATTTTGTGCTTATGGATGATGATAAAGTAAGAGCTGTGTTTGAAAGAAAAACGGTTGCCGATTTTGTATCATCTCTTGGAAACAGAATGAAAAAACAATCATTGACTATGATGACAGAATATCCTGCTAACTTTCTTATTATAGTTGGTGATATTGAAGATATATATATGGTTGCAAGAATGAAGAAACGTCCTTTCCACAAGGGACAATTCTTTGGTGCAATTGCATCTTTGGCTGTTAGAAATGGATTAAATATTATTTGGGTTAAGAACAATGAACAAGCAATAACAGTAATAGACAAAATTTCTCAGAAAATAATTGAAGAAAAATTGTGGTGTCCAAAAGTAACAAAAAAGCATATGAAAAGATTGAGATTGATTTCATTAAGTTTCACTTGGGGCGTAAGCGTGGAAAAAGCCAAATTGTTGATAGATGAATTTGGAAGCATAGAGGGAGTTATAAATGCGTCTGAGAAAGAGATTAAGAAGCTTGGGTTTAGCAAAAGAACATACAACTCGATACAGGAACTGTATAAGGGATAAATTTTTAAATTGTGGTGTGTAATATTAGGAGTGATTGAATGCCACCTGTATATACCGATATACTAGATTATCTTCGCAACATGAAAATAGCATATGTTGAAAGATTCTTTCCTTATTATATATGTTCTGCTGGTTGTCATTTGTTTAATCTTTACAATAAAAACCACACCATATATGCATCGCATGGATTGCCTGTTGATACAAGATTGCATGTATTTTTTGTTACTCAACCCGGATTTGGGAAATCATTCCACATGAAAGTTCTAGGCCACGAAGATCTTGGATTGTTTTCACATACAGATATTGGACCAGTTTGGGAAGACAGAATGACTGAAGCAAGGTTTTCGGGAACTGTCTATACAGGATCAAATGGTGTAAAGAAAAGAAAAGGTGCTGCTTGGGAATACAGAAAAAATGTTTTGTGCGTTGATGAATTTCATGCGCTATCTGAGACAATGGTAACATCACATTCATCTACACTTGAAGATGCTTTGTGTACAGCACTAGAATCTGGTTATGTTAGAAAAGGATTGGGTCAAGATAAATTAGATTACAAAACAAACTTGACTTTGTGGACAGGAGCACAACCATTGAGATACGATCTGAGCCAAGGAACTGGAAGAAGATTTTTGTTTCTCGAATTCATTCCCTCAGAAAATGATAGAAAACGATTGCTTGAAGCAAATCGTGAAGGAGAAAATGTTGGACATGATAGCATAGCAATAGACAAGATAAGAAGAAATATAAAGAATATATACATGGATCTTCACAATGTAGAAAATGTAATTTTTGACAAATCATTTTATGATTATATTCATCAATTCAATATAATGCCGTATGAACAGATAATCTACAAAAAGATAGGTCTTGGTTATACTGTTATGTCAAAACATTTTACTGATGAAATTGTTGTTTCATATGATAGAGAATTAAAAAATCTTCTTGACTTTGAATATATCTGGAGAGCAGATGTAAAGCGTGGGCCAGATCTTTCACAGGTGTTGCAAATAATAAAAGATTTGAAAACGAAACACGGCGATGATTGGGTTCCTGAAAGATCCGTTAGAGATATATTGGCTGATTTTGGAATAAATTACCATCAAGGAAACAAGATGATATATGATTGTCAAAAAGAAGATTTGATTACTCGTGAAAGAAAAACAAGTTACAGAAATAAAAATGAACAATGTGTGAAGTTGTTGGAGTGATTTTATGGTTTTTGTTAGAAGAGAAAAGGGCAAGACCTATTTTGAGGTAGATGTTATTGTTTGGGAATCTAGACCATCATTGGATGAGAAAGGTTGGATATCATTTTTTTGTCCAAACAATGACGCAGCAAGAAAATTGAAACATGTTCTGGAAAATGCTCATCTGGATGAAGTACATCTGGATGACAAATTGGTTGTGCAAATGGGGTATGATTGAAATGCCATATATATCAAAAGAAAGAAGAAAAGACTATGACTATGATATATGCAGACTTGTTGATTCTCTCAAATATAATAGAGACCACGTAACCGAAGATTCAACATACATAGTCTACAAATTGATAAAAGAAGTTTTTGGAAAAGATGGTTGGATAACAAAGTCTAATGCTATAAGAGTGTTGGACTGTGCTAAAGAAGAATACAGAAGGAAAGTATTAAATCCTCATGAAGATGATGCAATAAAAAGAAATGGTGATATATGAAAAGATTTATAAGCTAGTTAAACAATTTAATGAAACATGGCACTAAATAAGACAGAAACAAGACTAGTGAGACTAGCACTAAGAGAGCTTGGATCAAATGCATATCTTAATGATATAACTAAATGGATCAGTTCTGAATACAAGAGAATATACGTTTCAAACAAGAAAGCAAGATTAATATTAAAAAAATGCGAAGATGTAACGGTAAAAAAAGAAAAAGGAGATTACCTCTTTTCATATAGAGAACCAAAAATAAGAACAAAAGACGTAATAAGTTTTGGTATAAGAAAATACAAAACAAGAGAAAATTTTTCGAGAAATCTGGGAATATCGTCTTCAATTCTTTCTGAGTGGATAAGTGGTGTTAGTCATCCAAGTGAAGAAAGTTTAAAGAAGATAGACGATTTCGCAGATAGACATGGGCTGGTATGAATGAGAATAGGATATTCAGATGGTTCATACAAGGAAGAAAGAAATATGTTTGTCTTTGGTTGGATTGAAACAGATACAAAAAAGGAATATGTTGAAGGAATTCAAGCAAACGGTTTTGGTATTGAAAAACCATCTTCGCATATTGCAGAGTATTTGGGAATATTTTCCTTTATATGTGCTCATATGAACGAAGAGTGGGAACTGAGGATTGACTCAAATTTGGCATATAACCAACTTATGGGAAACTGGAAAGTTAGGTCGAAATCATTGAAAGGTGTTTTCGAAATGACCAAAGGAGTTTTTGATTCTGAGAAAGGAATACATTTAAAACTGATAAAATCTAAAGACAACATATCAGACAAAATTTTGCGTAAGTGGTGAAACATTTTTAAATCACCAAAGTATGTATGTATAGTATTGTATAAATGGAGGAATAGAGTTGGGTTTGTTTAAAGCAAAGAAAAGTGTAGAGGAACTTCAAAGAGATTTGGACAAGGCAAGAACTGCTCTGAAAGAAGTTATGAATGCAACTGATGAAGAGTGTGATGTTATTGTCACACGAGAAATGCAGAAGCGTTCAGACAGAGGGTTAAATGAACAAGAAGCCCTAGAAGGCACAGTAAGATATCTAAGGGCACAAATAAGAGGCGAAGAGATGTCTGATGCACCAACATTTGATGGATATGTTGTTGGCGACAGAGGACTCAAAGATGGTGTATGGAATATACGAAGAGAGGCTTTGGCTGCATATGAGAGAAATCCATCACAAGCAATCAAAGACGAACTAGTGAAAGTGGACGATGACGGAAATCCAGTCGTTCTAGATCCCAGAGAAAAGAAATACGGAAGACCTAACCCCAGAAAGGGAAAGGAACTAAGACCTGAGTATAAGAGATTCCAATATGGCGTTGCTACAAAAAGACCAGATGGAAAGGCAGAAGTATTCAGGCTAAACACAAGGGATGATGTAGCTCAGTTTGAGCAACCCCCATTGTTTGAACCTGTTTCTTTCAGAGCAAATGTCAGGACTGATGCTGGCGAATTGGAATTGAACCACAGCAACAGAACCAAATTCAGAAAGTCTGGAAAGAAGGATATGCCTTCTATTATAGATATTCTGGAGTCAAATATATTTGACAAATATATCTATAAACTTGAGGAAATGGATGACGCTGCCCAAATGTGTTCTGATGATTGGACGTATTTCATCATTACTATGGGAACTGTGTTGTCCGTTGGTTCTAAGAGTAGTAGGGGTTCAATACCAGTAACAATATATGATGAATCATTAACCGATACAACTGTTACCGTGTGGGTAAATGACCATCTGACGGATCTTGTAAATTTTGGTCCGGGTACATTGCTTGTTGTTACTGGCAAAGCAAAGAAGTCTGAATACCAAGGCAATATGTATTACAACATAAGTGCTGATGGTATCTATCCAATTCCCCAACACACAGAACCGCCAGAAGATGAATATTCCGAAGAAGAGGAAGTTGATGAAGGGGACTAAACTTTCTCTTTCTTTATTTTTTTTGGTGTTTGTATGAAATATGACGTTTACGTTTTAACACATGATGAGGAACTTTGCATATCTTCATGTTTAAAATCTATAAAAAGATTTTGTAAGAGTGCAAACAAAATAAAGGTTATTGATGATAATAGTGAGGATGACACGCTAAAATATGTTGAACCTCTTGCCGATGAAATCATTGCTAATATTCAAGGTGGGGTCGGTGTATCAAGACAAATAGCTCTTGAAACATCCGAAACAGATTATATATTGTTTGTTGATGCAGATGTTGAACTGATAAGAGATCCAGAACCTATATTGGATGGATTCAAGAAGAATGACAAAGCAATTGCAATTCGTGGAAGAAATTTAAATATGGTCAATTGGGATTATACCATGCTCCATAAATGGGGTTGTGGCATGGGCTTAACTTTTGTTGATGTAAAAAAGGCAAAAGATGTTGGATTTAAAAATTATATTTATTCTGGTGGAAAAGGAGAAGATAAAGACTTTTGTATAAGAGCAAAAGAAAAAGGATATGTTATCGGTGCAAATAATAAAAGAGTTTTCGGAATTCATTTTCAATCATATGAATTAAATAAGGAACCAGAATTGATGTATGACATAGCACAATCATTCATAAATGGAAACATATCATACATTCACAAACAATTTCAAAATGAATCTCCTATGGTTTCCATGAATAGAGTGATGATGGGATTAGTTGTTGCAATGCTGTTGGATGATAGAAATGACTAAGTGTAAAAGATGCGGAAGAAAAATGAATGAAGAAGATCTTGCAGAGATATGGTTTGTCGTTAGGAATAATAATAAACGCAAATACATGATTGGACCCTATTGCAATCTTTGTCTATCTCAATGTGCCACAATAATTGGTGAATGGGAAAGAACAAATATCGACACTTCAAAATATGAAGAGATTGATTTGACTTTCGATTCTGATGATGATTTTGTATTTACCAATTGAAGGATAATATTTTTAAATGACAAAAACAAGGTGTTACTATGAGAAAAGATCCGGTTAAAAGCATATGTTACAAGTGTGGAACCAAGGCCATTGATGTAAAGACCATATCAATGACCAAGGGAACAAACTATGCATCATTTGAAGGCTGGTGTCCAAAGTGCAAAGCTAGATTAACTTGGTCATACCAGTTGGATGATGATGAAACAGAAACTTGGGAATTTGTTTGGGTAAGAAAAACAGATAAAAAGGAAATGAGTAATAAGCAGAGTGATTATATAAGGTGATATTATGTCAGGATGGGACTCTTTGAATAAAGAAGATAAGGATGAAAATAAAAAGATATTCACAAAGGAAATGGCTAAAGACATTTTTGAAAAGTCTAAAGAGACTGAAAAGCATTCCTCTGTATGTGCTGCGCTATATGGTTTTGACGGTGTTGGAAAAACTGGGGCATGTATGGATTGTAGAAATGAAGAAGAAAAGAAGAAAGGAATGAAAGTCATAGTTATAGACATGGATGATAGTGCTGCTCCGATAAAGGAAGAGTATTGGAGTGATGATGAAAATATTATCGTTGTTTCTCCAATTGAGTTTGATGAAACAGGTAGTGTAGATCACATATCTTCTTACAATAGATTAAAAGCCATAGTGTCATACATAAGATCAGATGATGTTGACAATGTAAAGGCTGTTGTTCTTGATGGACTTGGCACATTAAAAAATTGGGCTATGTATAAAATGAAGTTAGATCTTGGAATGGATGTTACAGGAAAAACCCAAATAGACATAAAGGAATGGGAAAGAAGAAATATGAATTTCTATAATGTTGTCGTTCCACTTAAGAATATGAATTGTGATAGATATTTCATTGGTCATTACAAAGAAGTTAAAACATTCAAAGACAAGAATTTGGTATTTGATCATTGGGAACCAGATTGGTTAAGCGGAATGGAAAATATGATGTTCCAAAAAATAAATGTTACACGGGAAGAAGAAGATGATGTTGTGTATTTGAAAATGAAATTGGAAAAGTCCAAGCATGATCTAAGTAGAGAAGGTGCTGAAGTTGTGCTTGCGGAAGTTAATACTGATTCTGGTAAAGGAAAATGGACAAATTGTGCATTGGATGAGCTATTATATGGAAAATAAAATGGGTGCTGGCACATATAGGGGTTTTTGTAGTCAATTGGGTATACGTGCGTATCCACCAACGTAGTCCTGTTGGGTACACAAATCCACGAAATTGCATATTTGAATCGTTTAGGGTAGGGTAAACGCAACAAAAGTGATAAAAATGAGAGTTAGACTAACTGAGGAACAAAGCAAACAACTTGAAGAGCTGTCTTTATTGGTTGGAAGAACAAAGTCTGATATAATTCGGTCTTTGATAACCAACGAATATCTAAGAGTTGTAGATATTATCAATAGAAAAAAAGAATTGATGTCTGACGCAGAATATATTTGATGGAGGATTTTGAATGAAGCCAAAATTTTGTCCGAATTGCGGTAAGAAGATGAATGATATTGTTGAATGCTATTCTGGATACCCAGAAAATTATTGGATTGATTCTCATGGTGTGCAAAGATCAAATCTAATATACGACTGTTATTGTGACGAATGCGAATGGTCAGGAGATATATCACCCGATGATGATTTGGATTCGGTAGTCGATGAAGAGATTGATGCAGAAACTCTGAGAAAGATGGAAGAGTTAAACGAAAAATTTTTTGGAAAGCCAGAAGAGAGATGGTGGATATATGAAATGGAGGAAGAATAATGAATAGATGCAAACATAAAGAAATAGATGCTGAAACACACGATGAGAAAAGATGTAAAAGAATGGTGCATGATAGATTCGATTATTGTTGTATGCACGATCCAGATTATCACACCGGATGTAGATACAATTATAGATTAAATGAAAAAACAGCTATGCTAGAAGAATATTGCACCAGATGCGGTAACATAACCCCGCCCACAATATAAAGGGAATATTTTTAAGTAACAAAATACTAAGTATGGTGTGATAAACAATGACTGTATCAATAGCATTCTCAAAATCTGATCTTGTTAAACTGGAACAAATACTGGCACAGATGATCCATTATGCAAAGGGAAATACTGATGCTGTTAGTGGCATTGAGGAAGATGATATATCATCCGTTAAATCCAATGCAGAGAATTTTAGAGAAGATATAGCCACTTGGTTAAATAATTATTCAACGTATGATGGATCTTCACAGGATGCCAGTTTTAATTAAGGTGTTTTGTTGAAACTAAAAAGAAAGTTGAAAAAGAAGTATAAACTATACAAAGACATCTATTGGACCTCTCTAGTTTATAGAAAATTAAGATTGTTTTGGATCAAATATAGTTACATATTTGCGTATCCATGTTGGCCTTGGTTAGTGTTGGCATCCTTCTTTATTGAAGGGTTAAAAAAGGGTTAGGGAAAGTTTTTTATATCTCATCCAACTAAGTGTGAGTAGTGATTTTATGCTTAAACGAATAAGAAAAAGAGATGGTAGTCTCCAAAAATTTGATAAGGAAAAAATAATATCGGCATTGAATAAAGCCTTTTTAACAACTGGTGAAGGAGAACATGACGATGCAAAAAGAATAGGGAATAATGTTACGCAACAACTAGAACGGTTGGATCATGCACCAACGGTTGAAGAAATACAGGACAGGGTTGAAACTTCATTGATGAGAGTTGGTTTTTATAGAACCGCAAAAAAGTATATACTCTATAGAGAACAACATTCCAAGGCAAGAAATATATCAAAACTTGTTCATGATACAGAAATAGTTCAAGATTATATAAATAAGGAAGATTGGAGAGTAAAAGAAAATTCAAATATGACATATTCACTTCAGGGGTTGAATAACTATCTTTCATCAAGAGTAGTATCAAATTATTGGCTTGAAGAGATATATCCAGATGATATAAGAAAATCAAATCATGATGGTAATATACATATACATGATCTCGGGACACTAGGAGCTTATTGTTTTGATGACAAAACCAGAGTTCTTTGCATAGATGGATTTAAACCTTTTTCAGATGTGACATTAAATGACAAAGTAGCAACATATAATACAGACAACGGAAACATGGAATATCAAAAACCATATGATAAACAAGTATATAAATATGATGGCAGTTTATATCATATAGATGGAAGAGGAATAGATTTACTTGTTACGCCTGAACATAGGATGTTTGTTAAACGAAAATCGTCTAACAATTGGGAATTCACAACTGCAGAAAAATTAGATAAATCCTCAGAATTTTTGAAGCGGGTAAATTGGAGTGGAAATGAACCAGATCCTATGTTTTCATTTCCAAAAATTAATGGGGGAAATAGATTAAGACATGTCCGAATCCCAACCGACTTATATTTAAAGTTTATGGGTTGGTGGATATCAGAAGGATCTGCATGGAAAAATAATAGAAAAGATAGAACTTCTTCTGATTATATAATATCTATTGCTCAGATGAAATATAGAAATGAGGTAATAGATATTGTAAGGGATATGGGGTTTTCTCCTAGTTGTGGAGAATATAATATTCAATTTTGTTCAAAAGAAGTTTATCATTATCTCAAAAAATTTGGAATAAGCAAGACAAAATATATACCCGATAACATAAAAAATATGACTAGTGAAAAAATTAGAATATTTCTTATGGCTTTATTTAAAGGCGATGGTTCTTTCAAAGATGGAAATATGACAAAATACACTACTGCCTCAAAAAGATTGGCAGAAGATGTTGTTGAGTGTTTATTAAAGATTGGTAAGTGCGGAACCATAGGCAAAAGAGAAAATGTATATGTGGTGTATGTTCAAAACTCACAACTAACACCAATATTCAGAAAAGAGAAAAAAATAGTAAAATACAATGGTATAGTATATGATCTATCTGTTCCAAACGGAACATTAATTGTTGAAAGAAATGGAAAGGTTGTTATATCTGGCAACTGTGTCGGATGGGATATGAGAGATCTTTTGGATCATGGATTTAATGGAGTTTCGGGAAAAGTAAATTGTAAACCGCCCAAACATCTAAAGGTCGCTATGGGCCAAGTTGTTAACTTCCTTTACACCCTCCAAGGAGAATCCGCTGGAGCACAGGCTTTTTCTGATGTTGATGCGTATCTTGCACCATTTATTAGTTATGATAATATAAGCTATGATGAACTAAAACAAGCAATGCAAGAATTTGTTTTCAATCTCAATGTCCCCACTAGAACCGGGTTTCAATCACCATTTGAAAATTTTACTCTAAGTTTAAAAACACCAAGTTATATGGAAAATGAACCAGTTATCATAGGCGGGGAATATATGGAAGATACCTATGGTGATTTTGCTGATGAAGCCGATATGTTTAATCGTGCTTTTGGTGAAGTTATGAATGAGGGCGATGGAAGAGGAAATCCGTTTTCATTTCCGATCCCAACTCTAAACATAACAAAAGATTTCGATTGGGACAATGAAAATTATTATCCTCTATGGGAAATGACATCTAAATATGGCATACCATATTTTTCTAATTTTGTTAATTCGGATATGAGTCCAGATGATGTTAGATCAATGTGTTGTCGGCTGCGCCTAAATAAAAAAGAATTGATTAAGAGAGGCGGGGGTCTTTTTGGTGCTAACCCATTGACAGGTAGCATAGGTGTTGTTACAATCAATATGCCAAAACTTGGGTATGTATCCAAGGACGATTCTGATTTCTATGAGAGATTAGATTCGTTAATGGATCTTGCAAAAAATGCATTAATAATAAAAAGAAATATAATAGAGAATTATTCTGAGAATGGGTTATATCCATATTCTTCTATATTTCTTAGAGATGTAAAATCAAGACATGGGAAATATTGGGCCAATCATTTTTCAACCATTGGTTTGGTTGGGATGAATGAGTGCCTTGAAAATTTCATGGATTCAAATATGTTTATGAAAGATGGGGTTGATTTTACGTTGAATGTATTAGATCATATGAATGAAAGGATGATAGATTATCAAGAGGAAACAGGTCATTTGTTTAATCTTGAAGCAACACCAGCAGAAGGATGTTCATATAGATTGGCGAGAATAGATAAGCATAAATACCCGGATATCATTACCGCTGGAACTGATGAAGTTCCATACTACACCAATTCGACACAATTACCAGTTAATTATACAAACAACTTATTCAAGGCCATGACCCTGCAAGATGATATCCAATCAAAATATACTGGTGGAACAGTATTCCATATATTCCTTCAAGATGAGCACCCAAATGTAGATTCTCTAAAAAACATGGTTGGAAAGATAACTAATTCATTTAAGATGCCATACTTCACTATAACACCAACCTTCTCGGCTTGTCCAAACCACGGATATCTTTCTGGTCAATTCAGCGAATGTCCAATGTGTGGCGAGAGATGTGAGGTATATTCTCGTGTAGTTGGATATCTCAGACCAGTATCCCAATGGAATGAAGGAAAAACAAAAGAGTTTGAAGAAAGAAAAACATTCGATTTTGATTAGGTGTTTATCATGGAAACGTATGAAATTTGTTTTGCTAAGTACAGGTATAATGATGATAATGTTGAAATTGACAGAAAAGCAGACAGGGCAAAATTTATTTATGTGACAGCAAAATCTTGGAAAGAAGCTTTGAAAACATTAATAAGGGAAGACATCTACGTATATGATGCTGCTGGCGAAATTGTTTACGGTGATGATTGATTATGGTATACACGTTGCAAAATATTGAATACGTTGGTAGAGGAAAACCAGACATTTGGATCTTTGCCAGAGATGAAGATAAATCGCTGAAAAGGTTTATTGTAAAAGGATTTGAACCATACTTTTGGATAAAGAAAAATGAAGAATACAAAGTATCTGGTATGTCAGATATAAGAAAAACAATGATAAAAGGAAAAGGTATATTTGGCGAAGATGTTATAAAGGTAAACACAACTAGACCAAAAGATGTGGTTTCAAAGAGAAAGGTATTTTCAAAAACGTGGGAATCGGATGTTTTCTTTGTCAAGAGATATATGATTGATAAGGGATTATTTTCTACGTTTGAATGGGACGAAGATAATGAGATGGTAAAACCTGTAAAAGCAAACCCAACTCCACCGAAGATATTCTATTTGGATATCGAAGTTGATATGCCCAAAACAGAATCGCCAGATCCATTTGGTGCTGAATACCCCATTATTTGCATATCAATTTATGATTCTTATTCAAAGGAAATGATAACTCTAACACACCACGACAGTCTTGACAAGATAGAATATACTGGAAATCTTGAAATGTATGAGTCTGAGAGGGAGATGCTAAAAGCTTTTATGGCTAAAATACAAACTATAAAGCCAGATATGTTAACAGGATGGTATATAACTGGATTCGATATACCATATATCGTAAGAAGATTGACAAAAAATAAATTGGATAAAAACAAATTATCTCCTTTGGGATGGACAGATGTTTCAAGAAAAAATGTTGGGTATAGAGGTGTCAATTGTAGAATAAAAGGGATAACTATTTTGGATATGCTTTCTTGTTATAAGAAGTTTTTTGCCAAGGCATTTCCCTCATATGCATTACAGGCAATTGCACAAAAAGACCTTGGCGAATCTAAGGTCAGCATAGATGATTTTCATGAAGTTTGGAAAACAGACCCCAATGAGGTAATAAAAAGAAATGTTTCTGATGTAGAATTCTTGTACAGAATAGATGAAAAATGGGGATTGATTGCCCACTATACTGAATTGAAAAATTCCTTGGGTGCTGGATATGACGATGTTCTTTCATCCAAAAGATTAATAGATATAAAGATGCTTAGAAAAGCAAAAGACATGGGGGTTGTTCTTCCAAAAGGAGGAAAGAGAGGCGATTCAAATTCTTATCTTGGTGCATATGTCATGTATCCCAAAAGTGGTATATGGGAAAATGTAATAGTTCTGGATTTCTCAAGTCTATATCCAAACATTTTCATAAACTATAATATATCTCCTGAAACATTAACCGATGAAATAGAAGATGCTTATAAGATTGGTAAGTGGCATTTTAAAAAGAAACCTGTTGGAATACTACCCGACTGTGTTACTGAGTTACAAAAGAGAAGAGCAGACTTAAAGTCGGAGATGATTAATCATAGTCCAGACTCATCTGAATATAAAAGATTGGACACAAAACAAAAAGCAACAAAATATCTCATAAATGCTTTTTATGGTGTAATGGGATATCCTGCATTTAGATTATATAATCGAATCGTTGCTGAGTGTGTTACAATAATGGGGCAGGAATATGTTAAATCAACTGTCAACTTACTAGAAAAATGGGGATACAATGTTCTATACGGAGATACAGATTCTGTTTTTGTTGTTATAGAAGGAGACACAGATGAGGCATTTATTCGTGGAAGAGAACTGGAAAGAAAATTAACACATGAGGTTATGAAAAAGTTGGGTGCTTCTATTGATATCGAATTTGAAAAGTTATACAGTAGAATCTTATTTGGAAATGTTAAGAAAAGGTATGCGGGGATAAAGATATGGGATGGAGGTCAACACACAGATAAGTTGGATGTTACTGGATTTGAAGTTAAAAGATCTGATACAGCACCAATATCCATTGATGTTCAGAAAGAAATTATGAATATTATGCTTAAATCAGAAGATCCAGAAGATGAGATAAGAGAGTTATTGCTTATGACAAAGGCAAGATTTAAAAAGGTTGACTTAATAAATATAGCTATACCAAAAGGTATGACCAAAGACCCAGAAGAATATGGTGGATTGGATGTAACTGGCGGTAAGATAGGAGTTCCTGCGAACGTAAGAGGTGCTAAATATGCAAACAAACATTTTGGAGCAAACTTTAAGTCGGGTTCAAAACCTAGGATGGTATATGTCAAAAGAATGCCTGAAGGATATGAGCCTACGGATGTTATATCGTTTGACGAAGACACAAATCTTCCCGATAATATTGTGGTTGATTATGATAAGATGTGGAATAAGATAATAATAAGAAAAGTCCAACCGCTTCTTGACATAATAGATAGAAAATTTAAAGATGTAATGTGGAAAAGGAGACAGGTTTCTCTTGCAGAATTCGTTTGACGGAGTTGGGTTTGAAATATTTAATACTAGGGTTTCTATTGTAGGCGGTGTAGTCAAACTTTATGACAAAGAAGAAGATTCTACAATAGATATATTGAAAAACAAGTGGGCAGTTTTTGTAAAAATGCTGATAATGGCATATAAAATGAATAAAGAAAAAAGCATTGTAGATCACGGAATTTATTTGGCGAAAATAAAAAACAATATTGAAATTCGTTCGTTCTCAAATGGGCCAATTAAAATTCCGTGTGAAGAAAAGAAATTTAAAGCATGGTTAAAGATGTTTATAAAACTTGTTGAAGAGGAACAAGGAATTGACAAAGAAAACTCCATACTTAGGAAAAAAAGGAATAAGTGATTTCCTTCTACACAAATCCCACATACATTCTTGGACAACATGTAAAAGATGTGGTTTATATTCGTTGATGGAAATTGAGGGTGATCCTAGTGGGCAACTTATTACTAGTGCTGGTACAAGTTTCCATGATGAATGTTATAATTTTTTTGACAGAGTTGATATAGATGTTGCCAAGGAAAAATCCGAATTTGAAAATAATTTGATTTATTACTTTAGAAAAAATCTTGTTATGAAACCAGAAACAGAAGAACTCTTGAAAAGATTCTCATTGTTTCAAAAGGATAGATTTTATGCGTTTCAAAATAATACAAAAAAATGGTTTCCATCAAATAGAGAGATAAAAATAAAAAGACCTGACCTTGGTTTAGCTGGAACAATTGATTCGATAGAATATATATATGATGATGATAGTGAAGATAAAGCTGTGGTTGAGTATAAATCTGGACGAATGAGCAACTGGAGAAAATCAAAACTTAGAAGAGAATTGGCTGTTTATAAATTGTTAGTAGATGGAACCGATATTGTATCCAAACCAATTGAACATATCGGTGCTTTCTGCGCAGGAAACGAAAGGTATGAGGATGGAATAATGTTTGAAAAAGTAAACAAAAGAACTATAACTGCATTGTTTGATGTTATAAAAGATATAAGAAAAACTTTGGAAAGAGCATATATAAAGGAAGGCACATACGATTTAGATTTTTTCCCTATTAAATCAAGCAACTTTTGCATGATGTGTCAGTATTCGAAAATGTGTTATGGAGATGAATTGAATGAATGAAGAAATTAAAGTAGACGACATTGGAAGTATTGTTCTTGGATATATGAAAATGCACACAAATGTGATGAGTAATATAATGGAGATATTGACTCAATACATTGAACTGGAAGAAGATGACTTGGACGAAATAGCCGAATCAATTGTTGCCTTGCAAGAGGTAGAAGAAAGATTGGTTGAGCTAAAAGAGGACTATGACAAATCTGTTAGAGAAGAAATAATTGAACAAATAAGGAGTGATGAGACACATGACGTACAATATATCTGATTTCAAAACGGAACTGAGCATGTGCAATGGATGCAAATTGAGAAAAGGAACCGAACCTGTTGCTGGTAGAGGAAACACAAACAAGCCATTGATTATGTTTGTTGGTGAAGCACCGGGCAGACAAGAAGCCAAGAGTGGAAAGCCTTTTGTTGGTGTAGCAGGAAAGATTTTTGAAAGATGGACAAAGAAACTTGGAATAACAGAAGACGATTATTATGTCACCAACGCCGTTAAGTGTAGACCGCCTTCTAATAGACCTCCCAGAAAGGATGAAAGACTAAAGTGTAGTGGATGGTTGGAAAAAGAAATAAAAATTGTAAAGCCAAAGATAATCGTTCCTCTTGGAAGAATAGCTATGTTTGCATTGAATGGAACAAGAGGAAAAGTAACTAAATACATGGGGATACCTGTATTTACTATGTACCATCCAATGGCTTCTTTATATGATCCAAGCAAAGAGGAAACTGTACAGGAACATTTAAGAACCCTGAATACAATAATAGAGGATAGGAGATGATATTATGAGAAATGAAAGACAAATATATAAGTACAAAATGAGAACAAATTCGGATAAGTTTCCGCTAATCCCGCTTGGGGATGTTCATTTTGGTCAAGAGTCTTGCGACTATAAAAAGTTTTACAAATATCTTGATTGGATTGATGACCACGATGATGCGAGAGTTATTTTGATGGGAGATATGGCTGAAACGGACATACCTTCACATATGACAAATGCTGGTGTTATGTGGGGCCAAGAAATTTCTCCATCTGAGCAGATGGATGAAATATATGAGCTATTGAAACCTCTTAAAAGAAAGATAATTGGTGGCGTTATGGGAAACCATGAAAAGAGAATATGGGTAAGAACCAGCTTTTGTCCTACAAAGATTTTGTGTGATAAGCTAAACGCCATGTTTATACATCCAAATCCATCATATCTTGATATTGATGTTGGAAAGTTTACATACAGATGTCTTGTTGCACATGGTAGCGGAAGTTCACAGAGAGGTGATTATCAACTTAGAAAGGCAGTAAATTATTATCCAAGTTCTGATCTGATAATGATAGGACATATACACCAGATAAATTCCGAACCATATCACAAGCTAATTGTTGACGATGGAACAGAAAAGATAAAAACTATATACGGTGTAAGAACTGGCGGGTTCCTATTTTATCCACCATATGCAAGAGAAAGATTTATGGAGCCAGTTGATACAGGTGCTCCGATTGTTTATTTGTATACAAACAATAGAATAATAAGTGTGAACACATCTGATTTTGTTGGGTTACAATGAGCAAATATCCACCATTTTATAGAGTTAAATGGTGTCCAAAAAAACAAGACTTTGAGATTATGGTGAAATTTAAATTCTCAAGTTTGGAAGATGCAAAAAGAAAAATTGAAGAAATTGGCGAATATGAACCATATATTTCTAGAGACAGAAACAGCGAAGGCAAAACAACATACACAGTATACATAAACAAACAGGACAAAGTTATGAAATTTTGTGAAGAAAAGAATTGGAAAGACGAAAGAAAATCTCAGCAAAGAAGAGTTGATTTTATAAAAAGTTTTCTTATGAGCAGAATGTCAGACATAGGAATGATGATGATTAAAAAAGAAAAAAGTAGAGGATGAGTTGGGAACAAAACATATTTAAACACCAACACATAAAAATGTTTCGTGATAAAAATGAGATACGAAGAAATTTTGGATATAATAAAAGATAGGAATGTTAATTTTTGCACAGTTAGCGATTTTGAATTATCAGATGAAAAACCAAATGTTTTTATAAGACATGACGCAAATGAAAAACCTTATGTAATAAACAAAATGCAAGAAAAAGAATATTACAATGATATGATTTCAACATCATATCTATTCTGGGATTCTCCGCATTCATTTAATTATCCTCTAGATTTAAATATCCCCTTATTCAAACGATCAGAAAAAAGGTTTGGTTTTGAAATAGGATATTATGCATGGGTTTCTCCAGAGATGAGCGATATGGAAGCCGTGTCTTATATTCGTGATCAAATAAATAAATTAAATGATTTCTTTGATATAAAATCATATGCGTGCAAAGATATAAACATGAGACAGATGATTGGAAAATACATGATAAATACTGGTATGAATAATTATCTAACAAAATTATCAAGCACAAATAAAATGAAGGGATATATGTCCGACTCTAATGATGGGTTTGATTTTTTGGTTAGTGAGGATCATGACATAACAGTTGTTGATGAAATGAGAACAGAAGAAGAAAAGATAATGTGGTTCATGGAAACGATGATAGACGGATATGTTTATGGTATTAGACTTATTGGAGATTATTGGGGAAAAGATTTATTAAGAAGCTTTAACTAGGTGTTACTATGAATTTATTATTTCCATATTTGAGAGGATATAAAAAAGAAGTTGTTAAAAAAATATTGGAGGTGGAATAATGTTTGTTTTGCATTTGACAGGACAGAATCTATGTAAGAATCTTACTAGGCTGGAATCTTGCAAATGTCCCATATCTCTTGTCCAAATTTGAAACAAGGGCAGGAACATATTCAAGACAATGGAGTATATATAGTGACGCTTATATCAAATATCCAGAAGATGTTATAACACCAATACCAAGAAGCAAGGACAATATTTCTAGATGTTTTTATGATAACAATTTTGATGAGGCAGATGTATACCATATTCATTCAACCTATGGATTGCCAGAAATAGTCAAAAGCAGAATTCTCCCTTCGGGAAAACCAATATATCTACATTATCACGGTTCATATCTTAGAATGTATGGTGGTTCAAAAACATTGAATAACGTAGCAAAATACATATTTGTTTCTACGCCAGATTTGCTTCAATATATACCAAAAAAATATTCTGATAAAACATTTTTTGTTCCCAATCCCGTTTCTATAGATCCATATTATGTTTGTTCAAAATCTTCAATGGGCGATGTGAGAGTTGGTTATGACGATGAATTGACCATATTGCACACAACAACAAATGTGGGAATAAAGGGAACAAGGCCAATAATGAATGGTATAAGATTTATGAAAAATAACTATAACAATATTAATATATTACTATGTAAAAATAAGACACATTGGGAATCTTTGCAAATGATGAAAATTTCAGATATATATGTTGACCAATTTAACATAGGGTGCTATGGTGTTGCAGCAATAGAGGCAATGTTATTGGGCAATGTTGTTCTGGCTTGGATAGATCCAAATTATGGTCAGTTCTATCCCGGCTGTACAATAAAATCATGCGATATAAATGGTTTTGTTGACGCATTGAAGGCAACATTGTTTGATTACGATACATATAAAAGGACAGAGAAACAACGTATAGCATGGGCATCAACGTTTCATAGCCCAAAGAAAATAGGAGAGTATTACAAGAATATATATGAAGGCATGGTTCCAAAAGAAGACCCAAATTATTACTTGAGGTGGAAAGAATGAGAGTTATGAATATGAGCATACAAAATGAAAAGAATATATCATATCTGTATTCGATATATATGACCGCAATATCCGAAGGATTGAGGGCTAGATCGTTCCAGATTTATCCAAGCAGATATTTATATCCAACCGATATAATACAGCAAGATTCAAACATGAGGATGCAAAACGTAATAAAAAGAAACTTTATGGACAAATATGATTTGTACATATTCTTTGGAGAATTCAACAATCTTACAGATATTTATAAAATAAAGAATGATATTGAAGCTCCAATAGTACCATATTTCTTTACTGAGGGCCAAATAATAACATGTCTAAATAGTGAAAATAAAGATTTGATTGAAAACGCAAAAATAATTTTCATAAGACAGCCTCATCTAAAAATGTATCTTGAGGACTACGATGATAAGGTTGTTTATCTAAATTCTCCATGTTCTGTTAATCCGTCTGATACATCAATGAGATCAGACGATGTAGAATATATAATTCCAGATGCTTGGACAAGCATAGGAAGTTTTACAAGGGGAGATGTGTATGGTTCTGCTATCGCAAAAGCACAGGTAATTTGTGATGATAAAATGTTGGGTTATATAGAAATAAACAAAAAAACTCGTGGAAGGGTCTTGAGTATTTTGAGCCAATTGGATGTTATGATAGATTCGCACAATTCTGAATTCTATTCACAGGCTGCAATTGAATCTGGTATGATGGGAATTCCAACAATAACAAGTGTTAATGCTGCGCTTGAGGAATATGTTAAGGATTCGCCGTTCATACTAACAGATTCGCAACACCTATCTGAGCATATTGTTGATGCAATTGAAAACAATGAAGACCATAAAAACAACACAGCATATAATAAATTTTTTGAGAGACACGAACCAAAACAAGCATCAGCACAACTTTTGAGACAACTAAAGAAAATGGATGTGATATAATGAATAAATGGGCACTAATAGTACAATCACAAGGATGTTCAAGGTCGCACAAAATAGCTTACGGTCTTACGGATTTAGGTTGGACAATGTTCCTAATGCAGCAAGGAAATAGATTATCAACTTGGGGATTTCAACCATACAAGGCCATTCTTAGCATGGGAAGCAACGAATGTGATAAATGTTGGAGAGAGGCATTAAATGCTGCAACAAATAACAAAGACACATTTGATGTGATCCATAGTTCAAATACTCCAGATGTTTATACAAATCATCTTGTTGTAAACTCCAAAAGACCCGTTATTCACGATTGTCATGATGCACTAACAACGTTTAATCATGTTGACCAATCAACGGCAGGGTATGCAGAAGCGTTAGCCAACCAGCGTGCAGATGGAAATTTGTTTGTATCAGAAGGACAGAGACAGTATGTAATTGACACATACAACATTGACATAGACAAGTCTTATGTGTTCCCAAATTATTATTTGGAAAGATTTGCCACAAAATACCCAAGGACTAAATTATCAGATATGGACGGACAGATACATCTTGTTTGGGAAGGCGGTATAAAGATGTATGGAGAAGCAGATAACCAATGGGCAGATCACAGAGATATATGGAGATTGTTTAAAAAGTTACTTAAGCAAGGAATACATGTGCATGTACATTCTTCTATAGAATTCAGGAGAGGAAAGAACAGAGTACCACTAGAATCACCGAACCTCCATTGGCACAACCCAACAGATCTATCAACATTGATGCGAGTTATGACACAGTATGATGCAGGAATAGTTGCATTTAACAAAACAAATGAAGAGTTCCTTGAGCATACCCTGCCGAATAAAATGTTTGAATCATTTGGTGCTGGTTTACCTGTATTGTGTGATAATTCGAGAGATGTTAAAAATTGGGTACAGAAATATGATGTTGGAGAACCTATTCTCGAAGGATGGGAAACTGGGGATATAGAAAAGATAACATTTAAAAACATCAATCCATATATATCTAATGTGGAAAATCAGAAGGATAATTGGACGGTAGAAGCAAACATTGGTGGATTGGAAAAGTTCTATGAAAAGATAGCAAAAAGAGGTAGATGATGTTGTACAGATATGATAATGGAACCGGAGATGCTTCGTTTGATTGGATATACCCATACGACAATTATTGGAATTATGACAGAAGCAAACCCTGTCATGGTTGTAATGGAAAGGGTTGGATAGAAACAAGCGATCACAAGGTACACAAATGTCCTGTATGCAATGGAAGCGGATATGTTCGTGTTGATCCATATGATCTTAGCATAACGTGTTAATAATGTTAATTGATATGCCCGAGATTATCAAATATGATAATCCTTTCATTATAAATATAGAGGACGATAGTTCAAACCCTATTGAGGATGTCAAAACATATGTTGATGATATATTCAAAGGCAAAACCGATGAACATGGAAACATAACAATAACAATACGTGGTGACATCAAATTTCATTATCATGAAGGAAACAAAAATGAATTGCTAATTATGCTTGGTTATACAAATAAAGAAAAGAGACAATTAATATCAGATCAAATGATACATATGTTGTCATATCCATTCAGAATGGCAGGGTTTGAACCGGGATATTATATGTTGTTTTTAACACCAGAAGAATACTCTGAAGTTAGCACCACATACGCCGATGAAGAATCGTTTATACATCCAATTACAAGCATGTCTCTATTAAAAGAAAAATATGAAATACCAGTATCTGTTCCTGAGTTTTTGACAATGTTTGACCATGTTGATATGCATGGCAGTTCGCAAGTAGCATTTAGATTTCAGCTTTCAAAAGCTATAGATGAAGTTTATAACAGACCAAATGCACATAAGCACCACTTCAGAAACCTTGGTTTGGCATGGCACGAGTTGGGTCACGACATAGGCAATATGTATCATGATGAAGATTACAGCACATTGCCAGATCATGGTGGTGGAAAAGATAAAATGAATAATTACGCATACCCATGTATAATGTGCAGAAACAATTGGGTATTCTGTCCAAAATGTAGAAAAAAACTTAGAGCAATAAATCCTAATGTTCATTGTTGGCAAACTTGGCAAGAGAGAGAAGATATGAAAAATAATCACTTATACTGGTTTCAAAAGGATTTGTTAAATAACACGGGCGAATGGGCAGTTGGTCAGCTTCACCAACCACAAATAAATGCAGAATCTGTTAAAAGACCATGAGGTGTTAAATTGAGATTGATAGTATATAATTCTACAAAGAGAGTTATATTTTATGATCTATTGGGATCTAGAAGAGAAGCAACTGGTTTGGTGTATGAAACTCATAACCACACTTTTGTTTTTTTAGAAAATTTAAACTATTATAAAATAGATAACGACAGGGTTATAAATATAATTTGAATGGAGGTGGTGAAAATGGTAGATGTTATATTTAGATTTGAAAAAGAAGGTTTTATAACTGAAGAAAGACAGCACACAATACATGAAAAAGGCAAGCTCTATCCCTTTCTTCCAACTCGTATATGGTTTGATTCGCCTTTTGAAATTGTTGTTCAAGACTCAGAAGGACAGCCCGTAGAAGGCGTATCAATTAGTATAGGAGAAACATTCTTAGAAGAAACAGATGTCAATGGAAGGATAAGTGTTACAATAAAAAAAGAAATGATTGATTAAAAAAAATTAATCACATGCTTCTTCTATTGCATCAATAAGTTCATTTACCTCTTTCATTATTTCTCTTAGTTCTTCTTCGGTTATGGTTTCATCTTCAACCGCAGCTCTAACCTTAAAAACAACGTCAGAGAATTCTGCAAGAACATTCACACTATTAGACCAAAACTTCTTATCAGCTATTACACCCAATATAAACGTAATGAGTGTGGCTGCCAAAACATATATTCCGGGTATTGCCAAATTAACACCTCAAATACTTATACATTACTTCATATATAAATGTTACTAAAGATCTTCCTTAACGAAAACATAAAATGTCTTTGTTGTCAAGACCTTTCCACTCGTATATGTGACTTCTACCTCTGCTTTGTAGTCGTTCTCAGTATCAAAATCGCCACTCTGTACCAGATATCTACAAGTACCAGATGTAGCATTAACAACAGAACATGTGCCATCAACCTTGAGACTTGATGCATCCGTATCCTTGACTTTGAATTTTATAGATGAGGCATCTGTTAAATCGAGTGCTGTTTCATCTGCTTCTTGCAGAGTAAAATTTATGTAATAAGAATAATCACCTTCTTTTACAGTTAAATTTTCAACCATTTATATTCCTCCAATACATATTACTTTTGTCTCTTATAAATTTTTCGCTAATCGCTCTCTTGATATACCTCTTCAATCAATGATTTGTCTTCCGTTTCTTCTATTATGTCTCTATCTTCAACCATTTCAGTCTTCGAATCATCCACCTGAATCATTACGGATATGTCTCTATCTTCTCCAATTTCTATCATATCCCTATCTTCCACACTCAAAGTAATGTCTCTGTCATTAACTTTCAATGTTATTGATTTTGAATCAGATTCGGTTGATATTGATCTGTCATAAAGAAGTTCTGATATATCATTGTCCATCTGTTCAATTGCAAATATATTTCTGTCGAGCATGTCAAGTATTATACTTCTATCAAACAATTCTGCCGTTAAACCTATGTATGGTGCTCTTCCAAGTATATTATATTTTACAGTTAAATCTTCAAGTATATATTTAAATATGCTCCATTTTAATGTGGTGTCTTCCGACACGAACTCTCTTATTTCCCACTTGAATGAAGCATCCTCTGATATGGTTTCATAAATGTGCCATTTGATTGTTTCATCTTTCGACATAGTATTTCTTATATCCCATTTCAATATCTGTGAATCAAATATAAATGATTCAAGGATATTCCATTTTAGGGTTTGGCTCTCATATAATGTTGAATATATATCCCATTTAAAAGTGTTATCATCGTTTATGAATTCAAGTATGTCCCACTTCAAAGTTTGATCTTCATTTATAAATGATCGTATATCCCACTTGAACGTATTGTCTTCTTGCATAAACGCAAATATGTTCCACTTATAAGTTTGATCTTCATTCATTGTATTTCTTATATCCCACTTATGAGTTTGATCTTCATTCATAAATTCAAACAAGTTCCACTTGAATGTATAATCTTCGGACAATGTATTTAATATGTCCCATTTAAATGTTTCATCTTCATAAACCACATTTCTAATTGACCATTTGAATGTTTGATCTTCTAGAATAAGAGAACTGGTTATATTCCACTTTAGAGTTTCGTCCTCATGTACGAAACTAAATAAATTCCATTTAAACGTTTGATCTTCATATAATGAACCATAAATAAACCACTTGTATGTTTGATCACCATAAACAGAATTCCATATGTCCCACTTATATGTTTGGTCCTCATAAATGAAATTGAGTATGTCCCATTTCAATGTTTCGTCTTCGCTGATAAATTCACGGATGTTCCATTTTAATGTGCTGTCTTCAAACAAGAACGAGAAGATGTTCCATTTAAATGTTTGATCTTCATATAAACTATTCCATATGTGCCATTTATACGTTTGGTCTTCATAGACGCTATTCCATATATACCATTTTAAAGTCTGGTCTTCATAAATGTCATTTAGTATATTCCATTTATAGGTTTGGTCTTCAGTTATAAATTCAAATATATCCCATTTCAATGTTGAATCTTCATATATAAAACCAAGCAAATCCCATTTAAATGTTTGATCCTCATATACGCTATTCCATATGTTCCATTTTAATGTATAATCTTCATACAAGCTGTTATATATATCCCATTTGAATTTCTGATCTTCATACACGTTATTAAGGATATTCCATTTTAAAGTTTCGTCTTCTGTTATAAACTCTTTTATATTCCATTTATAAGTCTGGTCTTCATAGAGTGTTGATAATATATCCCACTTATACGTTGTGTCCTCATACAAAGAACTCCAGATATCCCATTTCAGAGTCTCATCTTCATACAGAGAGTTCCAGATATCCCATTTTATGGTTTCATCCTCATATATATATTCTAGAATATCCCACTTTAATGTTTCATCTTCGGTTATAAATTCATAAATATTCCACTTATACGTTTGGTCTTCATATACAGACGAATATATATCCCATTTAAATGTCTGATCCTCAAACAATGAATTAAAAATAAACCATTTAAATGTGGTGTCTTCATAAAGCGTATTCAGTATGTCCCACTTGTATGTTTGATCCTCAGTAAAGTATTCAAGTATATCCCACTTTAATGTTTCATCCTCATACATGTATTCTAATATGTTCCACTTTGCGGTTATATCCTCATACAACGATGAATATATATCCCACTTCAAAGTTTCGTCTTCAGTCAATTCGCTGAATATAAACCATTTATAAGTTTGATCTTCATATAAGGTGTTCAGTATATCCCACTTTAGTGTTTCATCCTCATATAAATATTCAAACATGCTCCACTTTAGTGTTTCATCTTCATAAACACTAGACCAAATGTCCCATTTTAAAGTCTCGTCTTCTGTTATATATTCAAGAATGTTCCATTTTGGAGTAAGATCCTCATATAACATACTCCATATGTCCCAATCAAATGTATAATCCTCATATAGTGTGCTCCATATATCCCATTTAACTGTTTCAAGTTCAGCAATGGTTTCATTTCCAGCACTACTAAACGCTGGTTCGGTTGTGTTATATTTTCTTACGGCAACCCATTTCCAATGATCTGTAACATATCCATCGCCTCCACTACCAGTTCCCCAATGGCCCGCACTAAGCGCAATATAATATTCACTCTCGGTATCCCAAGAGAAATAATCAAGATTGTTGGTTTGCGTTTCCCACGTTGCATCATTGTCTTCATCATATATGGTTTCTTTGAGATCTGTTCCATCACAGCTCATTGCAAATCTATATTCAACGTTTTTTGTTAATAATCCAGCACTAGTATCTTGAACATAATCTGCTGATCCACCGCCATATTCTCTTAATCGAACAGAATTATAATCTGCATCAAGTGGCATAATCGTAAGACTATTATTTGCATCTTTATGAACTCTTATTTCTGCATATCTTCCTCTATCCCAATGTTGGGTTTCTTCAACCAATGCCATTGTTTCAGAATTTTGGCCCGTAAATGTAAAATCGCTTTCAAGCGTTTCATATATAGAAGCGGAACCATCGGCAATCTTTAATTCCATATAACCTCCTGTTTCTTGATACGTTCCATCTCCTTCAGACTCGGTCCAATTTGACGCATCACCATCAGAAAAATCATCAAACAATAAAAATGTATCATCGCCATTGCTTGCAGAGGATTCTCCACTTTTGCCATAATAAATATATATATCTTGATCTGTATCTAAATTAGCAGCAACTTCGACCCAGAATGTAGCAACTTCATTTGAACCAGAACCTTCTGTTTTTTCATGCCAATGATCTAACAAAGTTTCTCCATCGCTCGAAGTAAATCTTATATCATTGGGAAAATCTGTACAGTTGTCCTCTAAATGAAAATCGTCACCAGAAGAACCAGAGCTTTCACCAACCAATAATTTTACTTGATAATTTGTTCCAGAACCAGATTGACCAGTAATAGATATTTTCTTTCTATATTCCCATCCAGATAACCAAGCATCTTCTTCATACATATTCCACTTTACTGTAAGATCATCGGTTGTGTATAATTCATATTCACCAGCATCAACCAAACAAAAGTATGCCATCTGTTCATCCGCATGTGATCTTTCACTACCACCATAAGTTTCCATTGCCCAACATACAACGTTTGTGCTATCTATTGATTTTGTATGACACCACGAACCATGTGAACCATCCATAGAAACCTGAGAACCAACCGCAACCGTTGGGTCCGATGATAAACTATGGGCAACATTATACCCAGAAGCACTATTGTCAATCCCTTGAACAGAGTCGGAGGAAACCAAAACGGTTGCTTTTGTGCTTGTGTCATCGGTTCTTGTTAAATCAAAATTTGATGATTCATCAATAATCATATAATCAATATAATCAGCGGTTGAAAAATCTCCATTTGCATCTTGTGCGTCTTGATGATGAATATGACAATCACCATCTGTTGCTGTTGGTGGGTCTGAACTAGAACCCGTTTTACACGACCAAGGTGATGACCAATCACTATCATTATGTGTGGTTCTTGTAGCCAAAACAGCGGGTGTACCAGTAAACGATGGATACATAGTCACGTTTCCATCGGTTGTCCAACTACCGCTGTTGTCAACATCTGTATCAGAAAATTGCCCCACTTGTACCTTAACACTAGTGCCGGGAAGAACATAATCGGTTGATGTGCCAGTATCTTCGGCAGCAATATAGTGAATTGTGGCACTAGTTATATCCCAAGCTCCACCAATAGAAGTTACGTTTCTAACTCTTACGCTGCATCCACTAGTTGTTACATCTTTAATTTCAACAATAGCAGAATTATATGTAGAACTAATATTAGCTTCTATTGATGCCACAACTCTTGGCGCATCGTCCCAAGACAACGACCAAGATTTGCTTTCCCACGAAGTTCCGACAGTTGTCCAAGTGCCCCATTCCATTTTTAAATTAGTAGACACTAGAACACCTCATAAAAGAATATAGTGGGTATTGGATAACACAAGGAAATAACCTCACATATTTTATTCATCAGCTCTATTAAAGAGAAAGATGATTATGCTGTAGCTTCTCCCTGTGCTCTCATAACAACATTATCCGCATCATACGCACTCGCAGCAGAACCAATAGTTCTTTTGAGCCATAAGAATATAAGTTCGCCAGCATCGAGATTGGCATCGTGTGCTCCTTGATTAACCCCCACACCGCCAGCATATGTTGTTCCAGAACCCCAAGCGGAAACGCTTCCAGTTCCAACAGTTGGTGATGTGGATTCGTCACCTATGGTTTGAGCACTTCCATCGCTGTCTCCATCTTCGGCAGCCTCAACAGCAAATTCTATCGAAGAATCGCCTGAAGGAGTATTGGTTTGTATGAAGAACTTAACGTTGTACCAATTCTTTGAAGATGCATTTTCATTTTTAATACAAATGCATCTGTATTCAATATCCCCAGATGTTGCTTCAGCACCAGTAACATTATCAAACAGGTTCTCAATACTATCATTTGTTATTTCAGTTGACGACCTGTAGTTTCCCAACGCTGCATCTGGGTCAGCCTGTGCTCCACCATCTGAACTAGCACCAGTTAAGTACCATTTTATATCGGCAGCAGTTACACCCATTCTTTAATCACCTTCCTCTTTTTACTATAACATAAATGAAACAACAACAACAGCCAACGAAACCAAGAACGCTATAGCCCCAGAGAAACCAAGTGTTTTAAGCCTAAATTCAGAGTTTGCTCTAATAAATTCGGCATGTTCTTTACATGGCAATAAATCAAGCTTGGTACTTATCTCTGTAACATCCTTAGAAATTTCATTCATTTTTTTCGTTTGTTCCGTACTCTGTGTAGTCAATGTTCTTATCAAAAACATCATACTGTCATTGTTGTTTTCTGGATCTGAAGCCAAAGTTATCACTTACATATTATTGTACTTTGTTCATATTTAAAACTTTCCCTTATTTTTTGTTTTGTTTTCTATTTTTGGGGTTAATAGAGCAACTATTGTTACTATTACCACGTTCTCTTTTTATATCTCCTACTTTTTTGGCTGACCAAGGCAGAGGAAGTCCATATCTTCTAAAGAATCCCTCATTTTTTTCAGCAGACATAATAGAATATATCTCGGCAGCTATTGGGAATTTTCTTCTTTCATGAACACATGTCTCTGTCGGAATTATATTCATATCCCCCGTTTGGTCATAATTTACAACCAAACAACCGCCAATACATCCTCCTTTCATCGGGCAATTTTTACAATTAAATCCTTCACTTCTTATATTTTCTACTTTTAATTTCGACCAGAACTCTTCAGCAACGCCATAATCAATGCCATTCCAAACATCACCAAGAATATAATTGTATTTATCTGTTGGTCTGTTAACCCATCTATGACATGCAGCTAACTTGCCTTCTGGTGTGACTGATATACTGCCCATACCCATACCACATCTTCTGTTGCTTCTTTTCATGGTAGATGCAATAGCTCTCACGCCATCTCTTAATGGTTTGAAATGAATATGAATTCCTTTTCTATGCAAGTCCATTAACATATATGCACTTTTTCTCACTTGGTCATAATATACATCCAAATCTTCATCTGACCATTCTACTTCATGAACAGGATCTAATGCAAATGCTCTAAAACCATATTTTATAAGTTTTTTTAGAGAATCAAAAACATAAGAACCGTTGTCTGGCGATACCGTCCACCTTATCTCTAATTCTTTTTCTGGAACCTTGTTTATTATGTTATCCAATCCTTTCTTTATAACACCAAAGCTTCCTTTTCCATTGGTAAATTTTCTATGCATATCATGTGACTCACCCCAACCATCTAAGCTTATCAAAAAATGAAATGGTTGGTGTGTAATAAACCAATCAGCAATATCATCATTTGCGAGAGCAACCGCATTAGTGGTCATTCCCCAACGAATATCTTTATTTGCTTCTTTTGATCTTGCAGTTGCATATGTCCATGTATCTTTCAATAGATCCATTCTTATTGTCGGTTCACCACCAAACCAATGCCACGATAGTTTACCGTTTCTTCCACCTTGCTTTCCACGATATGCATCTTGCTTGAGCATAAAATCAACTGTTGCTTTAGCTGTATCAAAACTCATATCTTTTCCTTGGAAACGCTGACCAGTTTTTTGATAAATTTCATAAACGAAGCAGTAATCACATGCCATGTTGCATCTCTCAGTTGCAAAAACTGTAAACGAACTTATCTTTCCTTCCATCGGATGTTTCTTTTTTTTGTTTGTCATAACAATACATTTCTCCATCATTCTTTATTAATCTTTCCTTTTATGCATAATATGTGGATTCATAACACCAATCACATTCTCCTTCGCAGTTTTGACAGGCATCACACTCTTCACATGTTGTATAACAATCTGTATCGCATATATCACAACTGTAACAAGCAACATCGCATGATGCATCACACGTTCCTATACAGGCCGTATCACAAGCATCACATGATGTATCACAAGAGGCATCGCATGTGTCACAATTGTAACAATTATCACATGTGGCATCACAATCTGTATCACAAATTTCACACCCTACACATAATACATCACAAGTCGCATCGCATGTCCCTATACATGCTGTGTCACAGGCATCACAAGATTTGTCGCAGGAGGTATCACAACTATCACAATTGTCACATTCATAACATGTTGCATCACAATGAGAATCACAAGAATCGCACAAAACGCATGCAGCATCACAAGTATTGCAATCGTGGCAATCTCCATCACATGTATCACAGGAATCACATACCGCATCACAATTGGCAAAACATGATGCATCACATGAATCGCATGAACTATAACAAGATGAGTCACAGTTATCGCATCCATAACAAGACGAGTCGCAGGAGGCATCACATGATGAGTCACAGGTATAACATGAATCACAGTAATCACAATCTGCGTCACAATCGGTATCACATGTATCACAAGCAAAACAGGTTGTATCGCAATTGGCATCACAAGAAGCATCGCATGTATCACAACTATCACATGTCTGACAACCAGAGTAACAAGAATCACATATTGCACATTCTGTATCTCTGATATTGTTGGTTTTTTCTGCCCTGTTTCTAATGTTCAATAGTAATCACACTCCCCATCGCATGTGATACAGGTCTCAGAATAACAGTTATCACAGTCGTCACAAGCTGTATAACAGGTTGAATCACATGTTTGACATCCATCACAAATATTACAAGTATTGTAACATGTGGCATCACAAGAAGCATCACAATTATCACATTCACTATAACATTGTGAATCACAACTGTCGCAAGAATAACAAGCCGAATCACAAGTTGCATTGCATGAAATATCACAATTTTCACACCCATCGCATACATTGCAATTATTGTCACAAGTTGCATCACAATTTAAATCACAAGTATCACATTCGTTATAACAATTAGTATCGCATGCGTCACAAGAATAACAAACGGCATCACATGACGCATCACAGGAGGTATCACAAGCATCACAATTGTAACATGCAGAATCACAGATATCACACACATAACAAGACGAGTCGCATGTGTTGCAAGCATAACAATAATCACATAGAGCATGACAATCGGTATCACATGTATCACAAGATGTATCACAAGCTGCATCACATGTATCACAGGCATCACACACATTACAATTGTTGTCACAACTGCTGTCACAGGCATCACAAGAATAACATGTTGCATCGCATTCGGCATCACAAGAAGCGTCACATGTATAGCACTCATTACAGTAATCGCATAACCCGTCACATGAAGCATCGCAACTATCACAATTCTCGCATGTAACACATGTTTCACATGTATCACATTGCTGACAGGTTTGGCATTTTCTTATATTTACCATTTTAATCAATCCGCATAACATTCAAATGTTCTATTATATGTAGTATTACCCGCACCGCTGTTTTTATATTTAACGGTTATTGTGTGTATTGTTTCATCCGACCATGTTACTGAGAATGTTCCACTCTGAACCTCATATGAAGTATTGGTTGTTGTAAGAGTTAACTCAGGACTACCGCCACCATCAACATAAACACCAAGAGATCCTGTTCCTGCATCAGCTTTCATCTCAGCACATATATGGAGATCTGAAACCGGAAACCCATGAGAAGAGCTGTATATAACCCTGAATGATTTTATTTCATCACTATTAGAACTCCATGTATCACCAGTAGAATCCGTGTACGTAACTTCGGTTTCATCCCAAGCTGTTAAAGACCTTTCAAATCCTTCCCTGACCCACTCAGTATCAGTACCATCATCATTAACATTTCCAGAACTATTTCCTGAGAAATGATTTTTTCCACTTGTGATTAATGTATTTGTACTACCGCTGGCAACATCAATACCATATGTATTGTTATTAAGAAAGAAACAATTGGATATGACATCATAATCACAACTATCAACATATAACCCTGCACCATTAACAGAATTCATCAATTTTGATCCTTGAATAACACCATAATCACATTCTGTTAGGTTTATGCAATTTCCATATACACCATCAACCCAAATCCTATCAATAGTGAAATCATCAACATAATCAAAATCTATAGCACTACCACCACCAGTTAAACCTGTAAATTTGACATTACTTATGTTTATATTTTCCAAATGAGAAGCACCTGTTCCAGTAGCAGATATTGTATGTGTATCAGTATATGTTGTATCTGTATTATGTATTATAGAACTAGTTCCGAATCCAAGCAATCCTTGATTTGAATCCAACGATATGGGCCTATTTCCAGATTGCCACGTTCCGGGTTCAACCACAACAATGCCACCAGTTGATGGAAGAGATGTAATGGCATCGTTTATAGTTCCATATCTAGAAGAAAATCTAAAATTACTAACACCAGATATTCTGATATTACCGTTTGAATCAACTGCTAACTTGACATCACGCATATTCCAAAGTGTCATTATAGCTCAACCCATGAATTTCCTTTATACCCATAAAACTTATTGTCAGAAGTATTGAAATATATTTGCCCATTTGATGGGCTTGTTGGTGCAGTTGATAAATTTTCAACTGTCATTTCAAGCATTTGGTGTTGATTCATATCCATTCCATCATTTACATCCATATAATTTAACCTTGCTCTCCCACGTATCTCTTCAGACAGAAACATATTTCTCCATCTGTTTTCGTTTAGCCTTTTTGATTCTATGTTTGATATCGTAATCACAGAGCCTCTTGGAACATAATATTTGAATGGCGCAATTTCTACAGGAACAACATCAACCCTATCAACAACATACAACTGGCTCCTATCTGAAGTTCCATATCCTCTTAGCTTAATAGTGTTTGACGTTCCTTCAAGAACCCTGAATGCACCTTCAAATGTTGACCATCCTTGGTTAATCGGAGAACCCATAACAGGATCTGGCTCTCTATGACAATCTTCTGTTAGGTCATATGACCCACCAACGTTTGTTGACATTATCCTATAACCAATTGTACCATCTGTTTCAGCACGTAACCTAGCGTATGCCCAGAATTTATTATTTGGTATATCCATAGACCAAGACAGCATTCCGGGTGTTCCACTTGTTGCCATATATGCACTATCATCTGCTGTCAACGATTTTCTTGTTTCTGTGCTCCAATGTGATGTATAGTCTGGTGTTGCATCGGTGTCTTCGAGTCTTTCAGCATTCGCAAAATCAGCATTTGTGAATCTATAAAATGTGGGGTTCCCTGTTTCAAGATCATCAATTGATGGGGGTATAACAAAATATTCATCTGGGTCAATACTCCAATCGTTTGTGACATCAGCATATGTTGGCTTTATTTCATAATCTCTATCATCATCATTAACTATGAATATTCCATAATCCCAATTCATTAGCAGCTCATTTGCAACATCTTCTGGACCACTAACATCAGTATCAACTCTGCATTTCTTTGGTACATATATTAGGTAGTCCCAATAATATCCATCTAAGCCAAACGTTTCATTGTTTATTCCAACCCCGCTGGTTCCATCGGATTCATTAAAACCAAATGTACCAGTTTTACTACTCTTTCTCCTTTCTACAAGTTTGTAATCATTTGGACTACAAACATTCCAAACGGCCCAATTAATTTCGTCAGAATTTGCTGAATAATCTGGCGTAGTTAATGAATACCCATCAGAAGAAGTATTATCAATTACTATCTTTGCACCTTCTGATAGAGTTGCATCATAATATCTATAAACAGTATCCATAAATCTCCTTGAATAAAACCAGAAATGTGGTTCATTCAAATCAGAAGATGTTCCAGTAGATAATTTTGTTATAACATCGTTGCTTATATCTGAATAACATCTGGGTGTAGTTGAATCATCGGTCAATGCCAAACCCAAGAAATAATCACAGGTATCATCCCAAACTATACACCAATTGTTTGTTGTTCCAAGATTATCCCAACCATCTTCAGTTTCAGCATTTGCATCAACAAGATCTGCACCTTCTCCATAACCAAACCTTGGTCTCTTATCATTTGCTATTGACCAATACATGTATCCAGTAGCACCAGAACTCCACTCTACTTTAAGTCCCTGAGATGCACGATATAAAGTTACATCCATATATATTGAACTAGTGAAATAATATCTCATAACGGTTTTGTTGAAATCCATATAATTTATAAATACTCTCGACCAAGGACATTGGCTATCAAATACATCTGCTTCTGGCATAAGTCTTCCATAATATTCCCAAGATTGGCTAGTTGTTGAGCCGTCCCACACCGCTTCTTTTATCCATATATCCAAAGATCCGGCATCAACCATATCAGTTTCCAATCTCGATCTAAGTCTTATTAAACCATTATCAAACACAGATCTGGTTGTTGGGTTATTTATATCTACTATTGCATAGTTTGATTGTTTTGTTTGGTTTATAGTTCTTGATGCTTGCTGTGCAACAGTCATATATAAATGACCATAATCTGCATGCGTATCACTTCTATCTGCTGTAAGTGTCTGATCATCAAACTCTTCAGTATATAAAACCTCTTCAGTATCAGAATCTATAATTTGAACTTTATCAATCTCAATGTTCATGCCTGCTTGTGACCACGCATCATTTAATGTGAACACTATCATACAATTATCGCTTGATCCACCAGATATGTTTATTGTATAGTCTTCATCTGTTTCGGCGAATGTATAAGGATCTGAAGAACCATCAGTAGACTTTGTACATATTGTACCTATTTGTGCATCTTCAACACTAGATCTAGAATTCCAAAAAGAATCTTCACTCGGACCCTGTGTTCCATCTAATACATCCACTCTGGCAAATGTTTTACCAGATGTAGCACCATACCAATGATCATATTCGCCGTTCCAAGTAACCCTTAATTTATTATCTCGAATGGTGCTTTTGCTGAAATAAAATATCCAGTAACCATAACCCATTGACGTACTCCCAGAGGATGCTTTTATCTTTGATGCCGTTGGTTTTGTAAATGAAAATACTGGATTATAAGTTGTATTTCTTCTCGCTTCTCTGTATTGAGCACCAGTTATGGTTGCACTAGTCTTGTATTCATAAACACCATTAACTTTTAATGTAAAGGAATCCAACGCTGCTGGAGTACCAGCATTAATAGTTCTCTTTATCCATACATAATATATATAACCGGGTTCTAGATCGTCTAGCTCTAATCCCGTGGAACTATCAATACATGAATCATAAAAAGTTAATGAAAGGGGTGCTGTGGATTCATCATCAATGGTTTGTGTGCTACCAGACGGTTGTGAAGACGGTGCATCAATAGCTATTTCTATATTACTTTCTTCTGAAGATGTATTAGAGTCTAACCAAACCTTTGCGCTAGTCAACGAATCCACAGAATGTGTGTTTTTAATGCACACACATCTATATTCGACATCACCAGATTCGGCTTCAGAGGAACTTACGTGGTCAAAAATATTTCTCATATTTCCGCTGTCTATCTCTGAACCCCTAAATCCACCAAGAGATTTGTTTGGTTGCGTCTGAGTATCACCATCAGAGTTCGCACCCGTTAGATAAAACTTAATATCGCTTGCTTGCATCAATAACCACCCCATCTTTTCATTGGGTTATATTCTCTTGACCAATCTTCTGAATCAAGTGATGCCTCATCATCATTGACAGAACAAATCCCATCATCTGGATTGCCACCTTCAAAAACATCTTGATATTTATTTCCATAAATCATATGTCTCTCGTCACGTATATCGCTGTTTGTGATTGTTGACGCACCAGCGGATACTGTTATTTCGCCCAATATCATTCTCTTATTTCCTCCAATATTCGGTGGAATTGGTGTAGATGCTGCCGTTCCTGTTGAAATAGACAAAGAACCAGACGGAGTTAAATAAATTAAATCTTTTCTGTCATTAGAAGCATCAGAATCATTGAGTTCTAACGTTTCATCTCCTGCTTCAATGTAAACATCTTCAAACAATGCTCTTCCAGATGACACATCAACAGACATTTTATCTAATGTGTTTTCTTCATTATATATTAATTCGATTTCATCTGATGACAACGCACGATCATATATCCTTATTTCATCTATTTTGCCTTCAAAATCAGTAGTAGCTTGAGCAATTCTTAACCAAGACTGACCGGAAACGCTTCCACCAATAGAACCAGAATTAGAAGATAGACTGTTATCAATATAAATTTTTGTGTTTGTTCCATCCCACACACCAACAACATGTTGCCATGTATCAACAGAAATAACAGCATTTGCTGTTTCATTTCTTGTACCAGAATCATTTTGAATTCCGAAAACTATTCTTGACATACCAGAACTTATATAAAAAACATAACTTCCGTTTGTCCATATGCCATCATCAATAACATGTCTAAGATTGCCATCAGCAGCAGCAGTTGGATAAATCCAAAAACTTATAGAAAATTCAGAATTGGCACTAGATGCATTGATAGGATCAGAACTAGTTTCTACATATTGATTAACACCATCAAACTCAAGACAGTTACCAATTTTTCCAGTTTCCCAAGTTGGTGAATTTTTTAATGTTCCATGATAATTATTGCCACTATAATCGTGTAATACATTACCATCATCTTCAAATCTATAATATGCTATAAGACCGTTTTGTATTATTGTATGAAATATCCCATCCGATTCGGTGACTTCAAGACCTTTAATTACGCCAATTTGATTTAGACCATTAATCATCCCCATAAAATCTTTGGTATATACCACATCCCCAGACGTATAATGATCAGACAATTAAATCACAACTCATTCCAGCTTGACCCATCATATCCATAGAACTTTGATCCTGAAGTATCAAAATAAATTTGACCAGCAACAGGACTCGAAGGTGCTGATGATAGGTTCTCCAATACTAATTCTTTAACCTCCGACTGATTTGTATCTATGTCTCCTGTCATATCTACATAATTAAAATTGCCTCTGTTTGCCTGAATGGAATCCATCTGGTTTATACCATCAATTCTGCTGTGTGGAACATCCGATATCAGTTTGGTAGTGAATGTAATAGCTGATGGGGTTGAAGGACTACCAATAACAGGAACAGGATCAACAGGATAAATTTCAATCTTATCAATTGCCTTGTCATCTCCCGTGTTTTCACACTTAACCTGTATTGTCTGACTACCTTGAAGAGCATAGAAAAATCCTTCTGCATCTGACCATCTTATTGTCGAATCAGACGAATCTTCATCGTGCAGATGATTATTGCTCAAACTGGTGTATGCCTCAGATATAGATACATTCTTCAACGAATATTGATACTTATCATCGGTATTATCGTCTGATTCCCTTACCTTCAACGATGATAAATACCATCCTTTTCTTGGGAAATCAAGATACCACTTGACTTCACCGCCATTTCTGGGGCAGGAGATTGAATCTGACGAATCATCCCCATACCCACTTTCTGTGCTCCAAGTCCCTGTAACGGCATGATATCCCGTTTCGGCCTCTCTGCTGATTATATCATCAATATATCTCTTTCTGGCGTTTCTGTAGAAATCTACTGTCTCAGATGACGAATCAGTACCAACTGGGAGTATTGCAACCATCTTAGAACCGAAGCTCCAATCATTTGTAACATCATCTGTATCTAGAAATCCTTCATAATTAAGTGGAGATGTATAACCATAACTGAAATCATTGTCTGATATTGCTTGTCTGGCTATATCATATGGGAAATCTCCTGTATAGCTTGTGTTCTCATATTTTGGAACCAAATATATACTATCTAATTTCATCTCATAATCTGAGCTTGATGCATTTTTTGTTGACATCAAAAAGTCAATATTGTGTCTTCCCTGAGTCATTGATACATTTTCTACAGCCTTATATCCCCAAGTTCCAGAAACAGAATACCAATCAATTGTGCCCGTTGAAACACCATCAAGCTCAACATCAGATATTCCCATAGATGAATCTTCATACCCATGTGTCCATATATCATAATAACCATCACATGGAACATAGAAATCATATCTTATTTCATCATTTTGTCTTGATGAACCGCCTTCAGTATCATCATTAGTTATATAATGTGTTCCCGAACACTTTGATTCTGATACGCTTATCCACGTACCCGATACATGTGTAGATCCAAAATCAATTCCAGTAGATACTTCTCCTTCTTTTTTCAAATGGTTTGTATGTTTAAATGGAATTGTAAATGGATAAAAGTTTATATCAACATCACCAGATGAAACCGTATGACCCGCATCATACATTATAATACCATTCCATTCATTAGTGCCATAATAAACTCTAGCACCATAATTAATTGCGCTTGGTTTTTTATTTGATGCAATACCAACAATATATGGTGATGTTTCTGTATTTCCATATAGTATTTGGTAATTTTTATTTAGGTTTGTTCCGGTTCCAGCGAGTGCATCCGATTCTATTGCCGAATCACCAAATTTTTCAAAAGATGATATATCTCTATAAGCCAACGAAGAATCCATATTTGATTCTGTTTGAGTAACATAACAATATACCTTAGTTAATTGAGTATCCCCAGAAGCCAATTCTATAACCTCTGTTGTTATCTTTGAATGCCTTTGTCCTTTTTTAACAGATAAGTGAACATCAAACACTCTATCAGAACCGCTATATCTCAGTTTTATATTGCATTCGTTTGGTGACAATTTTTCAAATGTTATTGTGGGAGAAATATTAGATAGATCCCATTGGACACCATCAATGTATGGCCTTACTTTAATAATACCCAAGCGTTTATATTCACATTCATCATCATTATCATAATCTCTATCATCGACCACAAATAATGACAATTCGCCCTGACTACTAGCTTCTTGGTGTCTAGTTCGTAGTCTAAAAAGACCATTTTGTAATACTATTTCATTGGCAGTTTCATCAAAATCATAATCTGGATCTACAATCCTTGTCCAATCCGATTCTGTAGATGTATTGTTGTCATCAAACAACTGAACATCGCCACCAGTTTCAACCTCAGATAACCAAGGCATCTTGTATATTTGATGTTTGACAATTATTCTTTCGTCTGTAATATCAGAACTTGACAATGAACTAGAACCAGCAGAAACAGTTACATAAGCAAGAACAACTTTTGTTGCCGAAAATGATGCTGGAACTGGATTAGTCAATGGTGTGCCTTCAATAGCAGAAGCATCACCATCCTCATCCAAAACTATCAAATCAATCCTATCAAGAGATGCATCTGCATCTGAAAGTGTGACAGTCTGTGATGTGTCTCTAGAAACCTTCTTTCCATTAACGTAAGCATTTCCGCTGGCTATAGAAACTGTTAATCCTGAAGAAGTGCTAACAGCGAATCCATCTATGACCCCGTTTTGCTGTAAAGCATCTATTATCTGGTTTATATCGTCTGTATACACCGTATCTCCATCAACTACTTCTTTTGTCATTTTTATACACTCTCCAGAGTTACACTCAATATTAATCTAATTTCAACACTACTTGTTTTTGTGTACGCAACTGGCAATACTTCTCTAAGGTGCATATTACCACCAGATGATGCATCGTGCAGCCCAAATTCCCTTATAGTTGTATTACCTTCTGAAGTATCAAGCGTGCAATAAATTACTATTTTGTTATCAATGGTATCATCAATTCTTTCAATCACTTTTCTTACATATTCCGTGTCCAACTCTGTGTCATCTTCGGTTTCGCCAGTAGTGCCAGTACCAAAAGAAATGTGTGTTGGTTCGGAACCTATCGTTGTGCTTGAATCAACAATTGCATCCCTTACTTTATTAAGTAACCATTTTGTCATCATTTTGACCTCACCTCTGTCCAAGCCTCTTTATTATATGTAGCAGTATCTAATTTTCCTTTTGTGCTATGACCAACTTCGAATGTGTAATCGTTATCTCGTGATTCAATTGACCAATCAACATCAAAATTTATTCTGGTAAAAAATACTCTGAGCTTCGATGTAAATTCATCTATAAATTGACTTCTCTCAAAATCCTCTTGATCTTTTATTTTGTTTGCAAGTCTGCTTCCTAGTCTAGCCATTTTTATCTCTCCAATAGATTTAATGTTGTATACCATCCCGAAGGATCTATTTCATGTGTAATCCCTTCTATTCTAAAATCGCCCAAAGCCAATCTATTAGCACCGCCACTACCAAGACTCCTGCGATGAACACCAAGATTGTCAGATTGAAATCTTATCATCTGACCGACTTTATAATCGTGCGTTCCCAACATAGTAAGATCAATACTCCACTTTGGTATATTATTCTCGCCTATTGCTTTTAAAATTTCCTTCCCCGTCCCTCTGCCTTTCTCTTCTACCCTGTCTCTACATAGTTCAACATAACCGCTGTAGTTTGATACTTCGGTTCCATCAACATCTTCGGGGTATTCATCTGGTTCACCATTCTCATTTATCCATTCTTCAGCCAATTCTGGTCTACTTTTAACAATGGTCTTGACACCATATGTGTATGCCGTAGACTCAGAAAGAACATCAATTATAATTGGAACCCCAGATGGATCTTTACCGCAATTTAATGTAACAAGGTTTGGTATATCGTAATATGATTTCTCTGGTTTAACCGATATTACATCATCTCTTTTGTTTATGTCAAAAGACTTCTCCAATGTAAACCCATACAAATCATGCGCCATGTTGTTTAATGCTGTTTCTGTATTCCAAGAACCATCATAATATTTCATATTGGAATTGCCTGTTGACGTTCCCTGAACAGTTGCAGAACCGCTTTCTAAATGAAGAACAATCCACATAGTATAACCGGGGTCAATCAGATATGTTGTTGAAAAACTTAATTCTAAATCGCCCGAATGAATATCTTGTGATGCTGTGCTTATCAATTCATCGCCCGGTTCATCACCAGAATCTGCATTCAAGCTAATATATCCAGTTAAATCAGTACCAAACGATGTTAAACTAACAGCAGTTGCCTCAAAAGTTGTGTCTCCTGTAAAACTCAATTTCTGAGCAACCTGTGTTACAGAAGAAGAATCATATGTTGTGTATTCATTATCAAGAGTTTCATATGCGAATTTGTCTTTTTCTCTTGGACCCCATATAAGACTAACTCTTCTTTTTGCATTATCAACAGACAATTTCCAATCATACGGGCCGTCTTGTGTATATACATCTGACGACAATTCATCCAATATATCAGACATTGATTTGTTTGAACAAGAATATGAAATATAAGGAAATGCTGTTTCCCTATCTCTCTTTGTTGTAGCAACCCCATTATCTTTTATTTCTGTTGCTGCTTCCGTTTCTTGTGTAAAATAACTTCTAAGGATATGTCTGATTATTAATGATGCCGTAGGATAATCGGTTGTCTCGCCAACTGTGTATTCAAGTCCCTTATCGTAATTTTCGGTTATTCTTGTGTTCATCAATATATTTGTTAAATCTCTCCCACGTATGCGCCATTCATAACCACTTGTTGTTTTTACAGGTTCAATTGACTCAACTTGATAAAGATTAATCATGTTCTTATATTTATTAATAGATGAATCAGAAACATATACGGCTATACTTGACTCGTCAAGCCATTGCGGAAAACTGTTTTTATTAACACCAGTAAATTGAATTTCAGTATCGCCAGCAACCGATCCTCTTCCAAGAGTTGCTGATATTCTTGATATTCCACCTTTCAATGTAGAGGAATGATTTCGTGTATCATTATCAGAATCATTTGAATTCCAAGGAATCTCATCTTGTGAATATGTTGCTGAATCTCTTACCCGTTGTGGAATTGCATCAATCTGAACATTAATTGCTCCCATAATAATCACACCTTGCTATCTACCACCAATGTCATTGTATAATCCATTATTCCACCAATTGATTTTGCCTTGTCAGTTGGACTATCCCAACCACCACTAGGTTTGGGAATTAAAGATTGAGAAGATTTGCTTACCTCTATTCCGGTTATGTGAACATAAACACCATTGCCCGGAAACATATGCGGTTCGATTAAAATTTTTCTTTTCTTCTCTTGAATAAATCTTCTTAGAAGATCAAAATTTATAATTGTAGAATCATCCTGCGCTGCCTTTTCGTCCAATGTTCCACTTATTTCTATAGTTGGGTTTTTGTGACCCATGTATTGTGTTGATATATATGCATCATCATAGTTATTAACTTCTATATCTGCATTAAGGGATGCTCCAACACCAATGGAACCTTCCTGTGAATATGATATACCATTTGCCTGTAAATCAACAAATGTGCTGGAAGATCCATTTGTAAATGTTCCATCCTTAACTTTCATCCTTATATTACCAACTGTCATTAGAATACACCCAATCTCTTTTCAATATCTCTTGCTATTTCTCTACCAAGTTCCTCACTAACTCTTTTTATATCCATCTGAGATGATATGTTAGAACTAAGATTAACATAAACATTTATGTTATTCCCACCAGCACCAGCACTAACATTCTTCTTTGGAACAACATATTCTCCCATGTGAAGCATGTACAATCCTGTCTGGTTTATTGGTCCACCCATCTGCTTTCGTCCTTCTATACCCGGTATCAAAGCAGCAGTTGTTGTAGTTATTGCATTCCATAATGCACCACCAGCACCTTTGAGCAAATTAACTGTAATATCAATTACCTTTGTTATTCCACCATATGCCCATTCAAGAACATTCCATAGCCAATTTCCAATTCCTTTAGCAATATTGATCAACATTCCAAAAGTTCTCCATACGCCACGATACATCCAAAGCATTACATCCCATAACCATGACCACGGACCTTCATCCAAATTGATAAACATCCCCAAAAATCTCCATATGCCCCTATACATCCAAGACAATAGATCCCACAGCCAACTCCAAACACCATTATCGAGATTAATAAACATTCCGAAGAATCTCCATACGCCATTGTACATCCATTTTACTATATCCCACAGCCACGACCACGAACCTTCGCCAAAGTTAATAATCATTCCAAATGATCTCCAGATACCATTATACATCCACTTAACAATATCCCATAACCAACCCCACGCTCCTTCAGCAAGATTTATTAACATTCCAAAAGTTCTCCATATTCCATCATATGCCCACTTCATTATATCCCATAGCCATCCCCATGCTTTCTCAGCCAAATTAATTAATATACCAAACGCTCTCCAAGCACCATCATATGCCCACTTCATTATATCCCATAGCCAATTCCAAGCCTTTTTAGCAAGTTCAATTGCCATTGGAATAACATCATCAACAAGCCCTCTCCATAGTGCAAATGCAAATCCAGCAATTGTATCCAAAACAGCGGAAATATTAAGTTTCATTGCCTCAAAACCGCTTGTAGCAGCTTCCCACAACCAACTAAGAAAACCGCCTTCTTCTGGTTCTTCTGCTTCCAGATCCAATTTTTCTTTGCCCATAACCAAAGATCTAAGAAGGCCAAAGAAATCAAGCAGAGGAATGATTGTATCCATTATAGTTTTGCCTATATTTCCAGCAGCACCCCTAATGAAATTTTCACCACGGTTTAATCCTTCTGAAATCATATAAGCATAATTCTTTCCCCACATATCCATATCTGACAATGGACCCTTCTTGGGAGGTGAACCCGGTTTCAGATAATCAGCAATATAATCAGCAGCTTCAGTAGCACCCTCAACCGCAATAGGAATTCTAATTTCTCTTTCTTTTGATATAAGCCCAAGCATTTGACCCAATTTCTCAATCAAGAAAACAGCAAATTCGAGAGGCCAGAGAGCCAATCTTATTGTTTGTGCAACAGAAAACCAAAACATACTAAACTTCTTTGTTCCATCTAACACATCTTCAATCCATTTCCTTGTAGTCATCAATACGCCTATCAATGCAATTATTAATGCTATCGGACCCAATAAAGAAGCCCACAAACCTTTGACAGCAGCAGATAGTGCTGTAACAGCAGCAGTTAAACCTCCAGAAACTGATGTTGCGATTGATGATTGGGTAATGTAAGCCTTAAGTGAAACAACAGAGGAACCAATGGATACTGCCAATTTTTTAAATGCGGTAGATACAGCACCAATGACAGTTGTTAAAATACCACCAGAAATAATTGAGCCTTTGGTAGATTTATTAAATGCTTTTAGAGATATTGTTGATACATTAACAGATGTTATTTTTGCCCAAAAAGCTTTCACAGCACCAAGAATTGCAACCTTCAAGGCCTTTGTCTTTGCGATAATACCATGTAACATCATAGTGTGCAAACTTTCTGCTGCCATAACATCTGTTTTAGTTGCCAAATATGACTTCATTGCTATTACTAATGAAAAATATGCAAGCATGGCTTGACCAACTGTTTGAAGAACTGTGCCCATGCCAGCAGCAAACAACCTAACTGTTCCAACAAATTTTAGAAGCTGTGGATGTTTAGATAGCCATTCTGTTATTTGCTCATTTAAATTATGAACCCATTTTGTTGCTTCATATGCTTCAGCTTTCATTCTTTTTTGTGTCTCTTCAATTCTCTTAATTTGACTAGCTAACTCAGACGCTTCTCCCCTAACTTCAATATATGACTTCTTTGCATCCTGAAGCCACTTTCTCTGACTCTTAGCCAAAGCCATACCAGCGAACATAATACCAAGAAACTCAAATCTAAATCGTCCTGTCAAACTGGTCGTTGTTTGCAATCTTGTGTTATATTTCTTCAAAGAATCATTTATTATCTGTTGTGAATTTTTTACATTTTTAAATCTGTCTCCAAGTTTTGCTGTGACATCATCGACAGTCATTGTTCTTCCAACCCACTCTTTTCCCAAGCCAAGAGTTTCTTGCATTTCTTTATTTACTCCAACCATTCTACTCGTAGCTCGTGTGGTTTGATCACCAATACCAGCCATATTGGTATGAGTTCCAATAATATTTTCTTTTACTGTTTCTACCGCAGAATTTAAATTTTGTGCGCCTCTCGCACCCTGTCTTATAACCCTGTCTGTTTTAATCATTCCCTTATTTACACCAGTAAAACTATCATGTATGCCTTTTACTTGCTTATTCATTTTTGGCATACCTTTACCAACCATCTGGGCAACGATATTAACATTTAGGGTAGCTTGTGCCATTTTACTTGTTCATCCTCTTTTGCTTTTTTCTCTCACGCTCTTGTTCTTTAATAGCCTTTCTCATAAATTCAAACATCCTTACATAAACGGGTATTGGTAAATTTATAAAGTCTCTGTAGCTCATCTCCCAATATTTCATAAACGCCATGTGTGTGTCTGCTATCTTTTGTGCCTTTTTCTTATTTCTAAGACTTTTTGGTAACTTCATTAATTTTTCCAGTTCTATCCTTTCTCTGGCGTTGAGCTTTCTTCCTCTGTTTTTTCTAAAGGGATATTCTTGGACATCTTTTCAATGTTCTCAGGAGTAGCAAGACCATTTACTTCTATAACAAACGTCATAAGATCCACCATATATTGCATACTTACCTTGGATAGCGGGTCTTTGACATCTGGATATGAATCCTGTAATGTCTTTTCTACAACCTGTTTCATTCCCTTTGCCTTCTCCATGTCATCCTCAGACCCCGCCAAAAACGCAAGGTCAAAATCCTTCATGGTCAAAGGAGACAGAGTTATGTCAACTCCACCGATATTTTTTGTTTTCGGCTTACCAGACAATGCATCTAAATCACTCATTCTTCATTCCTCCAAATCTCTTTATGCTCTTCTTTTCCTCTTCACTTTGAGGCTCATGCGCCTCTCTTTCCAAACTCTTTATTCTGCTTTCGTGATTAGAAAAAATATCTATCACGGCAGACCTATCTAGCAGTAACCTGAGAGCAACTGAATATTTTCCCCATGCCATTGCTTTCGCAAAAGCTTTAAACTCTTCAATAGTAGATATGGGAACATTATATATCGTAACATTCCTCACAGGTTCCTCTTTTATTTTTTCTTCTTTTGCCATTTTATCACATCACAAATTGGGGATGAGACAAATTAATGCCTCACCCCCGTACACATCATCACTAGAACAATGTGCTACCACCAGACTTATCAGCCACATACTTGTATTGATAGTTCTTTGCAAGACAATTAAAGTTAATAGTCTCTTCAAGATATCCTTCTGCATCAACACTAAGTTCTGTGCTAATACCATACGCACTTTCAAATTTGATTTCTATCTGAGAAGTGCCATCATCAAATCTGTAATATATATCTCTTGCTGTTCTGTCTCTAGCACCCTTGACAGTCTTGATGTCTCCACCACCGGAAGTATCACCGTTGACCATTGCTTGGAAACTGTGGTCTCTTGCAATGGCTGTGAGAGAAGTTTCATACTGCTCCTGTGGGTTTTCTCTGGTTATAGAGTTTTGCTGATTGGATGTTTGACCCAATAACAATATTTGTTCGGTTCCTCTTTCACCACCTGAGACAGATATCTCAGTTAGATAATCAGAATATTGTGTGCTTGAAGACGGCGAACTTCCTGTAGTACATACATAAATTTCACCATCTTCTGCATAGAAAATTTCTGCTGCCATTTTATATCATCCTCATCATATTCACCATTACTTTATAGTTAACTTACCTAATAGATATTAGGCACACCTCCAGCAGCCATGCTTGTAGGCATAGCCCTTGCTCTTCTTCTTGCCCATCCAAGTTTCGCAACTTCTGAATGTCTTCGGTGCTCACCGTACCATCCAGAACCTCTTGTTAATGACTTTTCTACACTCTGGGCCAAATACATACCGCCATGTCTCGCAATTGCTTCGTGAGCGGTATTTGAAAACCAATGTTGTGGTGTTCTCAATGAAGAACCGCCATGTCCATATACCATTAGATATCTATTTCCAGACAATGGAACTCCATGCGCACTTGCCCAATTTCTAACTTCTGGATGTTTGTCTACATTCACCCAATGAGGTCTAGGCCATATCTCTGTAAATACTGCATGTGGAGACCTAGCTTCGACAACAATATTTGCATTGTTACTCTGTGATCTCACTAACCTACCACCTATTGATGGTTTCACAGGATTACCAGAAGATGCGCTAGTATCAACTGGAGCAGCCTTTTTGAGCGAATTAACAATATCTTCTGTTACTTCCGAAAGGTATTCGTTGACACCTTCTTTTATCGCAAGTTTAGCGTTATTCTCTATGTTAGCCATAAGTGATTTAAGATTGGGTTTGATTGTATATTTAATCGGCAAAATCAAACACCACCGTTAAAACTCTAAAATGAATTCTGTGACCATCATGTTCAACCGTCTGAACTCTTCCAGAACTAATTCCCATATTATATAGTCCGTTGCTTCTGAATGTTGTTCTAGCGTCTTTAAGAGCCTGAACTATATCAGAACCTATGCTATCAATTCTTGATGCTCTGGTATCATATATAGAAAAATTAACAGACAGCATATGATTCCACATAGACCTATTTATGTTCGCCGTGGTCATGCTATCAATAATAGGATTCTCAATTACAAGAATAGGATAACCCGGAAAAGTACCACCACTAGAATCTGGGAAAGATGAAAATATCCACTTGGAACCTCTAGAAGCGGGATCACTAATCGCACTATTAGTTTCGTCATACATCAATTCGAATACGTCTTCAAACACGGTGCTTGCTGTTACCATATATCTTCACTATCCCATTCAGGTAAGATATTACCAGCGTGGTAATACCCTTTATAGCTTCATCTATTAATATAGACGAACGAATATAAAAAACTTTCCTTTATTGTGACAGATCTCTATAGGCATTTACCCTCTGGCACGTATATTTATTCAAAAACTGATACTTTAAAACCTCATCAACAATATAATATGTTGACTGATAAGTTATTCTGTCACCAGAAGATATTGATTCATCATTTTCCATGTAGAAATAAAGTCGTCCAGTTTTAACTCCACCTTCTGTTTCCCAAGTAAGAGAGTCTTCCCGTGGACTATCAACTATAGCCTTTGCGGTTGTAGCAGTAGCCCAAGTAAAACCATAATTGTCTCCATACTTGTTCATTGATGTACCAGAAGTAGATTGGTAAGAAATATCTGTGCCAAACCTGTTGATCATGGCACTCGATATGTTTTGTAGATCAGTCATGTTTACACCGTCAAGCTAACTCTGTCTGGATCATCTTCTTGTTCATCTGAAGAATATTTTCTCAGAAGCGGTATTTTCATAACCCTTGTAACGGGTTTGTCTAGAGACCTTCCAAGAAAATCTTGTGCCAAATCGGAAAGATGTTCAGCCTTTAACTCAAACGCTTCACGAACAGATATTGGTCCAGCGGACGCACTAAGAAATGTATTTGAAACTATATAACTCAAATATGCAGCTCTATACTTTGTAGCTCTCTCTCCCCAATCACCATCCTCATAATCGCCACCAGCATCGTCAACCCAAGCTTCGGCATCATCAATATTGGCACGAATCGTGTCATTGGAAAGCTCTTCAACACTTATATCATTCAGCAACGTTCTTACATCGTCAACAGTTACAACCATTTATTACACCTCATAATCGGTTAATATTGAATATTTTCCTTTCTTTCCTTGGTTGTAATACCAAGGTGCTTTGTTTTCAACAGTACCGTCAAAAACATCCTTCGCCAATTTCTGGTTTGGGGATAGAATTCTACCATCTGGCATAACTATGCTATCAAGATGTTCCATAACATAAACAAATTTGTTAAAGTATTTAATCGCTTTTGGTCTTTCTTGAAACACCTGTTGTTTTATCATCCTGTCACCGTTTCTCACTTTCAAGTAGTAAGTTCCGTAAAATTGTCTGATGAAAGGATCATCTACATAATCAAGGATGATTTTTACATCACCAATTTCCTCTGTCTTTATCCTCATGATATCACCATCAAATAAATAAAAAAAAATAAAAAATTTAAATTTCAAATTTATACCAAGTTGACTTTAAGAGTGTACACCAGTTAGGTAATACAATGCATCTGTGAGCACAACTTTCGGCTGGAGCCATTGTCTGACAATGTACCGATCCTCACCCGTGGGTTCGTTTCGATACTTAGCAGCAGAAGTACCTCCCTGAGCAAGTAGGCATGCGGGTGCTTCCTTGTCAAGAACATAGCATCGGGTATCCGTCAGGTTAATATCAACAGTAATATTCATACCGAAAATACTGTCAACACCTCCCTTCTGAATAAGAGCCGTATGGGTTACTTCCTTCGCAATGTTGTCATTGTGAACAAGCGCAGCATAGACTTGTGGGTGCATGGCCAGATCCTTGGGATCATATCCCTTATCTAGAGCCAGCATTGTTGCAACAACAGTATCAAGAACATCTTCCACAGGATCATTTGAATCACTTGTCCAAACACCAGCAGTTGATGCAGTTGAAGTACCGTTACTGCCCCATTCGGTAGCTATCTGAGCGTTCTCGGCCCTTCCCAAATCACGGGAAACGTTATTGATCTCTGTGTTCAAAACATCAAATGAAGCTCTCTTTCGAGCCTCATCGGTCACAGAAACGTGACCAACATTCTTCCACAGAGCCAAATCCGTATAGCTGTACGTGTTTGATGCAATATCAGCCTCTTCTCCTTCACCAACCTTGGTGTCAACAGTTCCCTTGGTTGCAGTACGAACTCTTGCCTGCAACTTGGGTGTCTGCACAACACTACATAGATTGCGGAGATTATACTGATTCCTCTGAAGACCCAGTATCTCTTCAATAAAGACTCTTGGTTCAAGATCCTCTATATCATCCTGAAATACAATTCCTGCCATTTATATCACCTCAATAACCTATGAGGAACTTACCACACTCGGTAGCGTCAACATCCTCAAGGGCCGAACCAACAATGCCCTTAAGATCAGCAGTACCAAAAGTAGAAAGTGGTGTTACCTCTCCGCTATTAGATCCGGGCTTAACGAATTGCCCTTCCGTTGTGTCAGCCTGTGCTGTCAGCTTAACTACGCCTCTGCGTAGCATAGACACATCACTTGGAGAGGCAGCGGAAGCTACGTCTTCGAGAGCAACCATAAAAGGCCCATGAGCACCACTAAAAGAAGGTTCCCATCCATTTCCGTTAGGATTAACAAGAACCTCACCCTTTGTGATAGCTGTGCTTGCTTTTGGTGTTACTTTAATAGCCATAAAGTCAAACTCTTTCATAACTGATCCAGAGCCCGAAGCGATTGACATTTAAATCACTCACCTACATCCACGTAACGCACAGTACCATCAGAATCCTCTGAGAGTGCCATAATCTTGGTTGACGGCTTTGAATGCCCAAAATATCTTTCTCTAAGTTCACCAAGCTTCTCATCCTCAGACAGTTCATCTTCTGAAGTATTCTCAGACAGATTCTTTGCCTTCGGGTTTGCATCGGAGTTCTCGGTCTCCTTTTGCTTGGCTACAAGAGTCTCATATGTGGAAAACAGAGACTTGAGCGCATTTTCACCCATGCTTGTGAGTTCTGATACTCTCTCGCCCTTGTTGTCCTCATCAACATCCATAACCTTAGATTCAAGCTCAAATACCTTGGAAGCCAGTTCCTTGATACGGTTCTCTTCGATACTCTTGATGGTTTCAAGTGCTTCGCTGAGTTTCTTTTCCTTCTCGGTTAACTCGGAAGTTTTTTCCTCAAGCTGCTTCTTGACAGACTCCAACTCATCAGACTTATTATCTTCGGTCATATTATCACCTTCGACATCATCTGACATGCCCACAGAATGGGAAGAATCTTCTTCATCATCGTTCTTGGCCCATTTTGAATCTGGGAAGTGTTTCTTTGCAAGTGGTACTAAAACTTTCTCGGCCTTGTCTCGTAGTGATTCGGTGGACGACCCTTCACAAACTGCTTTTATCTGGTTCATTCTTGCAAGAGCGTTCTGTAGATGCTCTTCATCTATAGACCCATCTTTATCTTTATATGGTAGATGTCTAGCATCCTTACGTTCATCAGCACACGGTTCTACAACCGCAAAAGCGGAATCTGGTAAATCGTTGATATAGGCTGTGCTCCACTCTTCAAGTTCGTCCTCTGTATCGTTTTCCTGTTCATTGTCTTCCAAGTTATCTACTTCCCCTTCGTCACCAAGAACAACATATTTAACATCCTTTCCCTCAAGTATTATATACTCTTCTGTGGGATTGTCTGTCATGTGTATCACGGTTTTTCATTACTGGTTTATAGTTTGATGATATTATCAATTACCATCACAGATACCTATATGTCGGTTTGTATATAAAAAACTTTCCTTTATTTTGGCCTATTTTGAAAGTTTTAGTGGGTATTGTCTATGAAACATACCTTGCAAGCAGGGTTTTCAACGACAGAAGCCTCAATCATCTTGAGAATATGGGTAACTGTCTTTCTATCATCATTGGCTCTAAACAAGAGTTTTGGTGATAATCCAAGACATTGTTTATCTCTTATACCATTGCATATCTTCGGATCATCAATCCATCCCCTTATCACAATATTATGATCTTTGTTGATGGCATGTGTTACCTCTCCAATATCGGGTTCGCTATGACCATATCTAACTGGCAAACCAACAATGTCATTTGCATCAAAGTTATCAACAACATTTGGAGGATAGTAGTATCCGTTCCATGCACCATATGATAGAAGAGTTCCCTCAAATTCTATCCTGTCAGACTCTTGATTGTATGTCCACACGGTTGTATTCTTGGGACTGTCTTCAACCTCTCTAATATGCTTGTCAATATCTTCAGGCATATCAACTGGAATCGTATGATTCCCAAGGTCAACATCAATCAAATCTTTTTTGATAGCTTCAGCCAATTTGTTTCTCACGGATTTTCTTTCAGAGACATCCTCAACTATCCAGAATTTATATTCTTCTGGTATTTTGTTTTCTGTCTTTTCATCAAATCCAGAAACACCCTTCTCTGGAACTAGACCAAGTTCCATAGCTTTATCGGATAAGACACCAATACCGTCTGGAATCAAATTCATGTCCAGATCTTTTCTCATATCACGTATCTTATCCTGCAAAGAATTCAGATATACAACATCTTCCTCATAGTTGTCTATAAGGTCTGTCATCGTATCAACATAAGTTCTGAACCTTTCCTTTTCATCAGAATCCTTTACGAATGACGTTCCCTCTCTAGACAATGCACGAATGGTAGGAAGATGCTTCTTTTTTATACAACTATGGCAAACCTCATTGTCCTTGTCATCTCTGTACATCTGTATATGGTTCTCAACAAGGAGCATCTGGTCTTTAATAGAGCTGTAAGTATGTTGCAGATCTGTGTAGTCTTCGTTTGACTGTTCTGCCTTTCTCTGCATTGTTGTGCCACATTCAGGGCATTTCATTGAAGTACAGGGTTGATTGCGTGTGTGCTGAACTTCTTTACCGCATTTGGGACATTTGCATATCCCACCTGTACCAGCACCACTACCCGGTGGAACAAATTCTCTTGGATCAATGTCAGATGTATCTGCTGTGTCAATCCTTCCCGCAAGTTTTTCTTTGACATCCTTAATTGAAAGAGTTTCGAATTGAGCAAGCATTTCTATGATCTTGTTCTTGTGTTCCTTGCTCATATCAAGATTCTTTATTGCTTCTTCGTCAGACATCTTTACCCACTTGTCGCCCTCTTTCTTGAAACGCCTCTTAACAGCACCCCAAGCATACTTAAATGCTTTCTCATCATTCCATCCTTTATCTAGTGCCCTGTTAACAGCGTTCATAAATATCTTCTGGGCAGATTCGGGCAACGAATTTCTAATGCTTTCGGGCAAATCGCTTATCTTGTTATATGGCATTTTCCTCACTAGTATCCTTCACTACTTTGCTTATAGCTTCTCGCACCTTCGCTTCCTCATTTCTTGACGCTTCAGTTAAAGATGCTCTCAAAACATCTGGGGAATATCTAACTCCACCTTCATATTCCTCTTCAGCTTTCTTTATATATTCTGGCATCCTGTTCTTATCCAAACTCAACATATCATAAAGATATTCGGCATCAATTAACCCAAGCGAATAGAGTGTTATAGCTGGTCCGAACTGTCTATCCATCTCTAGAGAGTTTCTTGGATTCCAAACAAGTTCACATGTTATTGTACTGCCGTTGCTTCCAACAACATCATCCTTGACCATCTCAAGCAACTGCTGTTCAATTTCTCTTCCGACATACCTCTGTATTCCTTCAATCTGAGATTGGTACAAAGCAACAAGAGAATACTCCAGAGTTGCCCTGTTCATTGTTTTCTCTCTTGATAGCAACGCTTTTGGTATACCAAAGTTTCCCATAATCTCTTCATCAACTTTATCAATGGCTCTAACGATTCTCTCAACATCGGGCATGGCACTAAGAAACTGACCACTAACCGATGCATTAGTGACAATTGGTTTGCCCGGTTCCATCTGGTTCTTGAATTCTCTGAGGGCTTCTTCCTTTTTGTCTGGGTCTTTCTCCCTGCTTGTATCAAGCTGGAATATTCCTATCGGAGACCACAAACGTTTGCTTGCTTCCTTCAGGTCTTGATAAAGTCTTCTCTTAATCTCACATGGAGTGAGTATAGGTTCTATCCTTGATAATCCTTTCATCTTGTGATCCAGAGAAGTTTCAACGAAAAATAGCACCTCTTCGGGTTCGTATTCTATCTTCCTGCCACCGCCCATCTTGAAAGTAAACCCTTTCAGGATGTTGTTCTCGTCAAACTTGGGAATCAAGTTCTCGCCCGGAAACAGGGGTAATAGATGGACAATTTCATTGTCGCCATTTCTAACTATCTCGAAACCAAATCTTCCCCAAATCATTTTTCCAATTACACCAATAAAGATTGCATCTTCAAGGTGTACCCGTCTAGAAAGATCATTCAAGTATTTTGATATCTTTGTGTTATATCTCTTTGATCCACCAACGGCTGAAATCCTGAAGCCAGAGTGGATAGCAAAATAGCCAAGCAAATTTAATGACTGTCTGACTATTGAAGAACGTCTGTATTCTGCCCAATACTTATTCATTCCTTTATACTCTTCCTCACGTTTTGTGTAATATGATTCAGAGTCTCCCCAAGGCACTCTCACCATCTTTGGTTTAGCATCACGGGGAACTTGTGCGAGTTCTCTAATTTTTTCGGTGAAGGATGTCATAAAACCACATGCAGTTATTGTTAATATATATTTTATTATTTAAAAATATTTCCTTAATTTGCTACCATTTGTCCACAAACACCCACTTCGGAGGCTCAATATCGGCATCTTTTACGAAAAATGCCACGTTTGCCAAAGCATCTGCCATGTCTTTTGAACCATATTTGGGATGGTCAACCTTCCTTGCGGACATAAGTTCAAGGTGTCTGAGTTCATCCACAAGGTCTGGATTCTTGGGATATAGTATCTCATTCAGGTTCATCCTTTCCTTGAGATAGTCATACGTTTCTTTCTTCACGAATGATTGTTTAACTTCAACTCCACGAAACTCAAGGTCTTGGAAAAGTTCTGGATAGGATTTAATATCTGTGACAAACATGAGAATATTGAAACCTCTGTCGAGAAGAGACATCACAAATTCTCTTACTTTCTTTACATCAATCTCTTTCTCTTCGCCCAACCTTTGGAACTTGGTCACAAAATCCACAACTATGTTCTCGCCTTCAAGATGCCCCATAGCAAGACCAAAGGCATCACGCTTCAATGCAGGATCACCAGCAACCACATAGATATAATCCTTGGGTTTAAACCAATCGGCAAGAGTTGGATCTCCATCATTATCAAGCTCAATCGGGTTCTCTCTGTTTTCCTCACAATCCTTTATCGGCTTGACATCGGGAAAGAATGGTCTAACCCTTCCCATTGGCTGTGCTCCATAATCACGCATAAACTTATCATAATCCTTTTCCCTCTCTGCTATCATCATGTCTGAGTCAAACGCATATTCGGGCTTGACATTCAAATCGACAACATCCCATGTTGGTTTATGTATGACAAGCATCTTTAGATTTGGGTTCTTCTTCCCCTTCTCTACAAGGCTATAAAATTTATCGTTGGTTGATATTGGCGAAGAGATAGAAACAATCTTGCCATCAACACCAAACCTACCAGTTGCCTTGGTTACAATTGCATAAACCTCATCAGCAGCAGATTCGCCAGACGCAGTAAAATCAAGTTTCGCAAGCTCATCAAAAACAACGCACTTCGAGTTCTTTCCAGCGAGTGAACCAGAATGTGAATGTTCCGATTTCAGGAATACCCTCTTGTCAACGTGCTCAAATTCATTGTGCCTCTGCTTTATCTTTCCACGTTTTATCAAATCAAGAAAAAACGGAGAGTCAAGAATGAAGTTCTTGGCAGCACCAAATACAGTTGACTTTGCCTGTGCTTCAGACTTGGCACAGTTGACAATGTAGATTGGCGAAGCCTTAGACAAATTGTAATGCTCCTGCGGAGAGTCAAACATGATAAGTTGAAAAAACTCAAATAATGTTATGATAGCTGCGGTATATGTTTTGCCAGAACCCATCCCAACACAGGCCACAAGCTCACGATATTTAACATTGCCTTCTTCATCACGGCTGTAGAATTCCCTCAGAACATTTTTCCAGTATGGATATATGTCATGAACATTCAAAATGTTCTCGGCAAAATAAACTGGATCTGAAAACGCCCTGTTGAGTTCAATCGCCGTGGGTAAACTCAAAGACCCATCACCTGCCTCATCCTCTTCTCGATATATTTCTTCCTGCTGGTTTCAAACTCTTCACCATTCAAAAGTTTCTTTGCATTCTCCTTCGCAACACTATCCCCATACCTTGCATCAAATTTTGCCATGATATATTCAACGCCAGTAGGACCAAGCACATCCCTCATCGTCTCAAGCATGTTCCTGAAATTCTGAGAAACATCAACCTCTTCGGGAGGGTCTGGGTGATTGTATATCCATTCAAGAATTTGCTGCTTTCGATAGAACAGTTTCTCTCTTAGGTTTGGTGAGCTTGCCTGTTCCAATTCGTGTTCAACATTCTCAAGCATATCCAGCATTTTCTGCCTTGCGTCCTTTTCCGTCATCCTGCTGAGAATCTGTTCCGTATCCAAACTATCTGTGATATCTAGTGGCATAAATAAACTATAGTTCAACAGTATTTATAAATCTTTCCTAAATTGGTTTAACAATTGGGTAAAATGCCATGAAATGACACCAAGGAAACATTTATAAGTCCAAATCATCTTCGGTCAAAATCTTATACTCGGACCAATCCTCATACCAGTAGTCAAGGAAATCCTCAACTGTTTCTCCTTTGTGTTTTCTCAACCCAAATGTCCCGACTGTAATCCAATCATCTTCATCAACCTTAACAGCACAGAACGCATGACCAGATTTAATATCATCAATCATGTGGTAAACGACAACAACACAAGAATCATAATCATCCTTCAAGCACTCATATGCGAAAACCGCCCAATCCTCACAATCGCCCCAACCAGATTCAAATGTCTCTCTCGGCGGTTGCCAAGTATTGAATATATCAAGCCAGTTATACTTCAGGTTAGAATACATCCAAGCCTGAACCTTGAAGGGCGTGTCAAGGAATTCAATGGTTTCCTCATACGTCATATCCCACGGCACGAAGAATACCCGATAGAAGAACCACCAGATCTGGTACATTATCTTTTGATACGGCATGATAATTAGATTGGCGAGATAATATAAAAAACTTTCCTTTGTAAAATTTACAAGAAACTGAAAAAAGGATAAATTTGTGGAATAACCAATGTTTATTAATCCACTACCCCCACCCTTTTATTTATCATATTTTTTTTATATTTATCTTATTTTCATTGCGTATCGTTAATAGTTCGGTATCGAATAGTTCGGTATCTACCTACATAAAGCGGAGTAGTAGGATTTCCCCTTCAGGCATGAGGTAGACCCACGCTCTATGGTTATGTCCTTTATAAGTATCTTGTAAATCTTACAATATTTTGGGGTCATAAAGCGTAGCAAAAACAAAACCATTATAAGAATACTACCACTACGCCTTATCACAAGAGTCAACTGGTAGGACGGTGAGTCATACGCCCCCTGACTATGGGTCTGTTAGCAGCAGCCATAGAGCAGGATAAACCCTGAGGCTACGATCTCGACTCTAGTTTAAACTAGAGGATGAAAGGTCTTTTAGATCGGGCCTAGTGTAAGGTCTGCCTACCATTTATAAGGGTACTCTAGAATCTACTCTCTAGGCAACTGGAGAGCTATACCCCTTTCTATTTTTTAAAAGGGTTATAGCATGAGCTATAGTCCTAACTATTTAGAAGGAGGTGAAAAGCTATGCCTTTTAAGGTAGATGACCTACAGGAATCAGATGAGTTTAGAGTGTCTAAAAGGGGCGGTGGAAATAAGACTTCAACCGCAACGACTCTCTACACTTATTTGATGGAGAATAGGGACGAATATAAGGCCTATACTGTAAGCGAATTAGTGCCTATATTAGAGAATATGGGGATTAATTTGAAGAAGGGTGAAACCTCAATCGTAAATGCAGTAAAGACTTTCAACGGTAGCAAGTTCCAGAATAAGCACTCTATTGAAGGAAGTCCTAAGATTGCATTTGGTTTTGTAAGTGGAACCCAAATTGTAGGCCTAAAGAGTGAACTGGTGGCTCTAGAGTAAAGTGTCACCAGTTTTTAATTTTTTCTAAAGGATAGTGTAAACTAGGCTGAAGGTGGTGATTTAATGCCATTCAAGAAGGATGAACTAGAGGGAAATATTGAGGTCGAAAAAGACTACTACAATTCGGGGAGGATATTTGAAGGATCTATATCAATCAAGTGCCCAATATGCGGAAATAGATTGATTAAATCTAAAGGAAGATATCTTCTATGTATTTGCGGTAGAGTGTATATGAAGGCAAATAGAGGATTTAAAGAGCTTAGGAAGGATGAGGATAGATTTATGTTTGATTACATAAATCAGTTGAGGGAATAGAATGCAAACCCTAGAAGAAATGAGTTTTGATGAGAGTGGAAACTCTCTTAGAGAATGGCATACAATATGTTTTGCTTTTTTAACTGGAATATGGTTATACGTTATTTTGTATATTTTGATTCATCTATGTGGTTAAAATGTTCTGGATAATACGATTTATAAAGCTAATTGTAGAAAATAAACGCTCCCCATATTGGAGAAGGTGGTGAAAACAAATGAAGAAGGAAAAGAATAATTTAAAGGACAGAAGTGACGAAACCCAAAGAGAGGAAGAATTATTTGAAGGAATGTGGAGAGAGGAAAGATACGATCCGCAATTTGAAGAAGAAATGATAGAACGCAATGGAGGGTGGTGAAAAATTTGAGCCAAAGAGTTAGAGAAAATATATACATGCTTGAAGATGAAGGATGGAAAGTTGGTGATCGTATATGTTTTGATCACGGCACGAAAGTATTAGAGGGAATTATAATAAGTGCTGGTCCAAAATATTCTTATGCTAGAACCGATTTGATAGATATAAAACACTATCTCGATTAAACAATATTGAGGGAGGTGAAATAAAATGGTAAGCAAAAGAGCAATTAAAGAGAGAAAGGAAAAGAATCTTGGATATGCCATAGATAGTCTAGAAACCGCAATTGACAGAATAAAGTGGTATCTAGACGACCCTGAAATGGAATGGTATTTGAGTTCTGCAAAGCAATGGGCAAATGATGGGAAATGGTGGATGAACAGTATAGAGCATTTGGGTGATTGAATGGTTTTCTCGAAAGAAAAGCTGGTCTTTCTAAGAGATTCTCTTGAAGAATATCTAGAGAATTTTGGAGAAGCAGCAGGAGTATGCTTTGAAATAGAAAGCATAAACTTTGACTCAAATAAGGCAAATATAAAATTGTCTATGTTTGATGCAAAGGACAAAGAAGAAGCAAAGCGAAAGGAATTTGAAAAGTATGCTTTCGAATATGGTTTGAGTTCAGATGATTTCGAAAGAGAAATATATCTGAATGGAAAGAAAGCAAAAATAATTGGAATAAATACTAGAGCGTCAAAGTATCCGATTGAAGTTTTGATCGGTGGAAATGTATTCAGAACAACTGAATGGGCAGTTAGGAGGGCGATTAACCTATAATATATTATTATATAGTATATATTATATAATAACAATAAGGAAGTAGCAATAATAAAGGAAAAATAATATAAGTATAATAATATAGATTATACTACTATGATTAAATATACGT
>Ga0180432_10000243_pt1 | contig 86893 bp, 113 predicted proteins | sample SS_ome_10_FD_132414 | JGI IMG/M metagenome (GOLD analysis project Ga0180432, IMG submission 132414) | Hypersaline lake sediment archaeal communities from the Salton Sea, California, USA - SS_1_MS_2 metaG | ecosystem: Environmental > Aquatic > Non-marine Saline and Alkaline > Hypersaline >... | reverse complement strand
TCTTCACCGCGTTGACGGCGGTGATCTTGCTCGCGGGGTACTCGTGGTCCGCCATGTCCGCGAACCGGCCCCCCAGCCAGGGGTTCGGCCGGCAGATGACCCGGAAGCCCTCCGCCGTCACGGGCGTAGTCAGGGGGTCGAGCGTGTCGACGAGCTGCCCCGCGTAGCACGTATCCGCCCAGATCTCGTTGAACGGCATGTTCGCCGCCGCGGTCCACAGGTCCCACAGGGCCTTGTGCTCCTCGGGGATGTGCACCAGCAGCGGGTACCGCGTGTCGTACGCGGAGGAGACCGTCTCGAACAGCCTGGCCCCCCTCGCCCCGCCGAACATGGTCTTGAAGTCCGAGCCGTCCGCGAACCGCAGCGGCTGCCCCATCGCCGCGGCGACGTCGGAATAGGCGGTCATGATCTTGTCCCACGTCAGCTGCAGGAGACCCTTAATGTTGTACCCGTCGCGCAGCCCCTCCATGGTGATGGCCGCGTGGATGGCCTCGAACACGAGGGCGAACGTCGCGCCCAGGTTGAAGCGCTCCCCGCCCCACGTCGCGTCGTGGATGAGCTGCGCGAAGTTCGTGAAGAGGATCCCGAAGTCCGCGGCCTTGATCGCCACCCGGTTGTTGATCTGCCCCTTGTCTCCGACGGTCGAGGCCGCGCCGACGGAGTTGATGATCCCCAGCATCTTCAGCTTGCCGTCGACCCGCGCGTGGATCAGGTCGCCGTTCTCGATCTGCCGCTCCCAGTCCTGGTGGGGGCCGACGTTCGCGAGCTCCGCGGACAGGCCGCCGACCGGCTGCTGCATCGTCTTCTGGATCTGCAGCGACAGGAGGTGCGTGTTGCGCGGGCCCGCCAGCGTCAGCGGCGCCTCGGGCCGGCTGCGGCGGAAGACCCGGACGTCCAGGTTCGCCTTGCTCGCCGGCCTGGCGATGACGCTCACTTGCGCACGTCCCCTTCCTGGCCCTCGGCGACCTCAGCCTTGCCGGCGAAGATCGTGACCTTCCTGCCGGCCTCGCGGTCCTCGGTGAGGACCTCCCGCAGCCCGGCGACGAGCGTCTCGACCATGGCCGCGCGGTCCGCGTCCGCGCTCTCCCCGAGCTTCTCGAAGTGCGACGCGATCATGGTGTAGGCCTCGGCCCTGGCCTCGCCCTCGGTCATGTAGAAGCGCCTGCCGATGTCGGGCTGCGCCTCGAGGAACGTGCGGACCTGCGCGGCGCGACCCTGGGCCTCGGCGCCGCGGCGCATGTAGCGGAACGCCCCGCCGCCGAACTCCTCCTGGTAGACCCGCTTGCCGATGTTGTACACCGTCGCCGGGTCCATCTGGCCGCCGGTCCCGTACCTGACGCCCTCCTTCTGCGCGTAGCCGGCGAGCATCGTGGCCGCCTGCTCCTCGCCGTACTTCAGGCTGAGGTACTTCGCGGCCACGATGTACCGCGACTCCGGATCGACCGGGCGGAACGCGCCTTGCTGGCCGATGAACTCCCCGCGCTCCAGCGCCCGGAGGTGCGTCAGCGCCCGGCGCTGCAGGTCCACCTGCTCGGGCCCGCCCTGAACCTCCTTTACGAGGCCGCCGACGATGCCGGCCGATAGGGACTTGACCTCCTCGCCGAAGACGTCGGTGGCGATCTTGCTCTGCAGCTGGTACCGGGTCTCGTCGCCCATGTACGCCTCGCCCGCGTCCTCGAGCGCCAGTCGGGCCTTCTCCTCCCTGGCCGACCGCCTCGCCGGCGAGTCGTCGGCGTAGTCCCGGCTCAGCGCCAGGGCGTCCGTGTAGGTCAGGCTGGTGAACACCCGCTGCAGCAGGCGCGCGCGGCTCTCCTCCGTGCCCCCCATCTTCTCGAGGCGCCTGACGACGGCGGTGATGTTCTCGTCCGTCGCGCCCTTCTCCATCTGCTCGAGGAGCTTGTAGTAGCCGGCGGAGGGGTCCGCCGCCGAGAGCGCGGAGAACATGAGGTTCGCCCCGAAGCCGCCGGCGCCGGCCGCGGCCCCGCGGAACGCCCCGGCCATCCCCTGCAGCTTCGCCGCGCCGAACTGGCCCTCCCACGTCGTGTTGATCTCCCCGAGCCTGGCCAGGGTGGCGGCCATCTCGCCGCGGTCCTCGACGCCGGCCTGCGCCTGCTGCTGCTGCAGGGAGACGATCGACTTCAGGAACTCCGGCATCTGGCCCTTGGTGAGGCCGGCCGCGGTGCCCTTGACGATCGCGTCCGTGAACGCCTGGCCCGTGCCGAACCGCTCCTGTATGGCGCGGAACTGCGCGAGCTCCTCGGCCTGCATCCCGACCGTCCTGGCGACCAGGCCGAGCTGCTTCATGTCCGCGTCCTCGACCGCCTCCCCGGTCTGCTGCGCGATGATGAGCGCGGCCTGCCGCATGTCCCGCGGGGCGATGCCGGTCTCCCTGGCAAGCGCCTGGTACCGGTCGAGCTGCGCCCGCGTCGTCTCGCCCCCGAACGTCCCCGTCAGGGCGCGGAGCGACTGTAGCTGCTCGAGGATCGGCGCGAACGACGCGGCCTGCTGCCCCAGGAACTTGGCGATCATGCCGCCGGCCGCGACCGCGACGCCCGTGCGCAGCATTCCCCGGTTTTGGAGCATGCCGCCGACGGCCTCCGCGCCGCCGCCGGCCGCACCGATCGGGCCGGCGCCCATCCCGCCGCTGACCGCGGCCAGGGGCGCCGTCGCGGCGGACCGGATCATCTGGGCCTGGCGCTGGCGGACCGAGCGGCCGCGCCGCTCCTGGCGCTCGCCGGCCTTCCAGCTGGCCTCGGTCGCCGCCTGCTCCTTGCCCAGGGCCGCGATCTGGTCCTGGATCGCAGACGACTTCGTCGACGCGAACTTCTTCGCGGACTGCGCGTTCTTCTCTAGCTCCCTGTAGAGCGTCTTGAGCTGGCGCTCCCAGGGTCCGCTGAAGCCGAGCCAGATGTTGTGTCTACCCGTCGGCATGCCGTCCTATCTTCTTCTCCGCTTCCAGCCCCCGAGGCCGGGGTGCCGCCGCAGCGTCCGGGGCGCGCGGCGCGCGGGCGCCTGGCGCTTGCCGTAGAACTGCTCCTTGGTCACGTGCTGCTCCCCGGGGGTCGGCGCGGGCCCGCCCTTCCCCGCGATGAGGTCGAGCGCTCCCCTGAGGTCGATCCCCATGCCCTTGGCGCGCTCGTGCACCCGCTCGTCGGCCTCGACCTTGCGCCGCGCCGCCAGCCGGATGCCGAGCCGCACCTCCTCTTCGCTAGGTAGGTTCGCCTCCATCTCGTATAGGAGCAGCATCTGCTCCTCCGTCAGCTCCTGGAAGCGGGGATCCGTCGGCAGCACGCGGAACTTGTTTATCACCCACGCCTCCAGCGACCTCGACTTCGCCACTCGCGCCAGGTCCGTCTCCCCGAAGACGCCTCCTGAAGGCTTCGTCGAACTCGCGGAACGCCGCGAAGATGGTGCCGATCAGCTCCTCGTCGTGGCACTGCGCCGCGCCCTTCCACCAGTCGGGCCACCCCACCAGCACCCTGTCGAGGGTGCAGAGGGCGGCCACGAACAGGTAGTCCTCCGCGGGGACGTGGTCGAGCGGTGCTCCGAGCGACTTGGCGGTCGAAGAGATGATGAGTCTCCGCATCCCCGCCGACGGTATCCTGATGGTGAACGTCCCCCTGGGCGTGTCTATCTCCTTGGTGACGTCCTCCCGGTTGAGGAGGTAGTCGCCGATGCGGATCTCCTCGTCTGTGTACTTCTCGGGCGTCTCTGAAACCTTCCTCATTTTCTCTTCCCCTTCTCTGGCCGGCGGCGGCCTACCGAAACCGCCGCCGGCCCGTTGCTCGGACCCCTACTGGATCCGCTCGACCGAGAACATGGTCACGTCGCCGGCCACGAACTGGTTGGCGTCGATGTTCTCCCCCGCCCTCGCGATGACGGCGCCGCGGAACGCGGTGTGCACCGTCTGCTGCGAGATGTCGACGAACGTGACGACGTGGTCCTGGAGCAGGCCGTCCTTCTGGATGTCGCTGCGCTTCGGGACCAGGCGGTTGTAGTCTGCCTTGTTCTTCGCGATGAGCCACCGGAGGGTGATCTCACACGTGTAGCCGAAGGACTCGTACTCCCGCGCGCCGAGGAACCCGAGGGTCTCGAGCGGCTGGACGTTGAAGTCCTCGGAGTAGGAGCACCCCTGCGCTAGGAGGATCGGCACCCCGTCCACCTGGACCTCGACCCACGCGCCGCCGGCGATCGACGTTGCAAGCTGCTTTGCCATCTCCCTATTCTCCTTTCACCCGCGCCCCTACGTCGCCGCCTGGACCAGGAGGTCGAAGTAGTGGGTCAGGAAGATGAAGTTGTTGGGCGCCACGATGTTCGCCTTGTAGCGGGCGCGCGTGACGTCCGCCTGCCGGATGACCTGGATGTCGTCGAAGGCCGGGTTGGCCTTCGGGTTGTCGGGGTCGGCCACGATCAGCTTCTCCCGCTCCTCGTAGACCTGCAGGCGCTCCCGCATCGTCGGCTCGACCGCGACCATGGAGCTGTTGGTCCCCGCCTTCCCGGTGAACGTGGTCTCCAGGAGCGTCCGCATGTCGTAGCTCATGAAGAGCATCTCGCCGACGCAGCTCCACTCGACGTACTTCAGGTCGTCGAGCTTCGAGGTCGTGACGCTCCGCACGACGCGGGCCAGGCTCCCGTCGACCCGGGGGATCATGAGCCCCGCCAGGATCGCGTTCTTCTGCTGGGTCTTGGTCGGCTTGGAGGTGAGCTCCCCGACGTCGAGCCACTTGTAGGTGAGCGGCTCGTTGAGGCTGAGCGCCACCGTCATGCCGAGCAGCTTCGCCGCCACGTGCATGGAGGTGAAGCCCGTCCAGACGTTGTTGACGTTGTAGTCGTTGTAGGCCCCGTAGGCCATGCCCTCGGCGTAGCGGTTCTTCCCCTCCGCCTCGGTGATGGCCGTGTCGATCGTGGACTGGGTCGACGGCAGCAGCGCGCGCCGCTCCCGCTTCCCGGTCTCGGAGTTGGTCGTGTCGAGGTGGGTCTCGACCAGCGTGTTGATCGACGCGTCCTCGATGGCGACGCCGATCAGCTGGACGTCCTCGTCCTCGAGGTCCGTCAGGGCCGCGGTCCACTCCGTGGAGGTCGCGCTCCCCTCCGACCCGCCGGTGAGGTACGGGTAGCCGGTCGTGTTGGCGAGCGGGTCCCGCACCGCCGCGGCGACGAGCTCCGCCGTCACGAACGACGCCTGGTCGGTGATCGTGTCGATCATGGCCTGGACGTTGCTGTCCGCCGTGTACGGGGCGGTCTTGATGTCCTGCGCGGTCACCGCGTCCAGCTCCGAGCACGCCGCGGAGGCCGCGTTCGCGTCGTCTGCCGTGCACGTGTACGAGGCGTGGTTGTTGATGTAGGCGACGAGCGCCTCCACGTTCGGGTACGCGCTGAACAGGATGGTGAGGTCGTCGGCGGGGGTCGCCGCGCACGACGTCGTCAGCTGGGTGGCGCTGATCGTCATGGTGGCGCTCGCCGCGGCCCCGGTGTACTGGACGGTGAAGGACTTCTTCTCGATGTTGTCGAAGACGTTCTCCACCCCCTTGAACTTCTCGGTGAACTTCTTCGTCCCCGCGACCGTCCCCGTCTCGACCTTGTACTGGATCTGGTTGAACAGGATCCCGTAGTCGCGGCTGAGGATCTTCACGACGTTGTCCGTCGCCGCGTCCTCGATGAACGCCGACGCCTGGACCGCCGTGTTGATCCGGTAGATGCCGACCTCCTGCGGGCGCAGCTCGTTCCCCGGCTTGAAGAACGCGCGGATGCACTCCATCAGGTTGCCCTGCCCCTGCAGGAGGGCGACGGCGTCGTCGGCGTTCTGCACCACGTGGATCTTCCCGGGCTCGCCGCCGAACGCGGTGCCCAGGAAGACGCAGTTGCTGGTCGACGCGAGCCCGCCCGCCCCCTTCGCGCTCGTGAAGCGCGAGTACGCGCCGGGGATGGTGTGCTGCGTGGTCCGACCGGCAGAGGTGAATGTTCTGGTCTTGACACTCATGGCCTGGTTTCCTCCTTAGTCGCTTCTGTGTTCCTGCGCCGTGGCCGCCTTGGCCAGCTCGGACCACTCGCGCATGTCGTGCAGCTCGGTCCCGTGCGCCTGCCGCAGCAGCGCCTTCAGGTACTTGTCCATCGGCGTGTACGCCAGGTAGACGTCGAGCTTCACCGGCCCCTCGGGCGGCGCGTCCGGCTCCGCCGGCTTCGCCTCCTTTTCGACGGGCTCCTTCTCGTCGGCGGCCGCGGCCGGCTCGGCCTCTTCCGCCTTACGCTTCTTCCCTAGGATCTTTCCGCTCATTGCGCCCTCCTCCGTCAGGGGTTCCAGTCAACGTTCTGGATGTCGTTGTTCGCCGCGGAGTGCTTGATGACCGTCGACTGGGTCCACTCCGTGTCTATGTAGTAAGCCTCCGTCCGGTTCGTGCCGGACAGCATGAGCTCGCCCCCGTAGAGGACGCGCCCGGTGTCGACGCTGTAGATGCCGTTCGGCGACCCGCTCAGGGCCAGGTTCTCCATGCCGGCGTCGGAGAACGTCTCCAGGTTCTGCTCGATGAACGCCTTGGTCGCGTAGTAGAGCGAGTCGGAGACCGCGTCGTTCTCCGACCAAACGGAGAACGCGACCTGCTGCGTGAAGTGCCGGGTCTTCACCTCCGCGAAGACCTGGCCCCCCTTGCCCTGCGCCGCTGCAAGGAGCTGCTGCAGCCGCGCCTTCGACAGGAGCCGCTGGTGCGCCTCCAGGCCGATCCAGCCCTGTATGATCGCCTCAGTCACCGTCGCGACCTGGTTCGAGAACGCCAGCAGCTGCTCCGCGTCCGTCTCGCTGGTCACGCTCACGGTCACCGAGGGGAACAGCCCGGCCGGCTCCGCCTGGCCCGCGATCTTCGCCGCGTTGATCCTGGCGAAGGGGTGCGTCGCCTCGACGCGGACCGGGCTGTGGTGGGGGAAGAGCTCCTTCCACCCGATGCCGTCGGCGTCGTGCAGGTAGGCCTTGAGCGCGTCGATCGTGTCGGACTTGATGTTCTCCCGCGCCGCGAACTTGAAGATCATCCCAGCATCCCCAGGTCAGTGTCGAGGCCCTCGGCCACCATCTGCGTGACTCTCTGCTCGGTCGCCTCCCGGACCTTCTGCACCATCGGGACCCCGTCCTTCTTCTTTATGATCCAGGTGCCCGCCGGGCTCCGCGTCGACACCGTGCGGAACGTCATGTAGACCGAGCTGCCGGCCTTGCCCGCCGACGCCTCGAACCGCACCATCCCGACGAGCCGCGCCGGCACGTCGAGCTCCGGGTCGCTCTTGACCCTGGCCCCCCACCGGTAGGCGTTGCGCATGATCCCGCGCTTGTCCTTGTAGCGGCCGACCACCCGGCTCTTCTTCATGCGGGTGATCCGGCGCGCCAGGCCCGGCGACTTCGCGGCCGCCTTCTTTATGGCGGCGACCTTGTGCCGGAACGGGATGTGCGCGTAGGAGGCGAGGCCGTCGTTCGTCTCACGGCGGCGGCGCCAGGTGGCGACCTCCTCCTTGAGGTCCCGCTTCGGCGTTCCGTCCTCGACCCTGTCGGCGACGGCGCCGGCCGTGTTGTGGATGATCCACGCGAACCGCCCGACCTGGGTCTTGGTGATGCCGTTGCGGTACTCCGTGCTGTTGACCGTCCGGTCCGTGCCGGGGATCGGATGCCCGCTGGCGAAGTCGATCCAGGTCCGCTCGACGTACGCAGCCGCGCGCTTGAGCGCGTGCCTGGTCGCCGGCAGTTCGTGCCTGGTCAGCGCCTCCCCCGCGGCCAGGAGCGGGGCGATGCTCGCCTCGAGCCGGCGCAGGTCGAAGATCTCGGCCACTACCTCACCTCCGCGTCGAAGCGCGCGCTCACCTTGTCGAAGACGGTGAGCCCGACGCGCCGCGGCAGCCGGAGGTTCTCGCCCGCCCGCACCATCGGCCGGCCGGGGAGCGCGGAGAACGTGGGGTGGTAGTTGTACATGATCGAGTAGTATCCCCCGGGCCTGCTCCCGCCCTGGACCCACTTGATCCCGTTGCGCCCCCAGAGGACGAAGTCCGTCCCCTCCTCGTAGTCGCGTACCGCGTCCACGACCCGCAGGACCGAGTGCACCTCGAACGCGGACGCGATCTCGTCGACGTCCGACCCGTGCGTCGGCTCCTGGACGGCGGTGCCGCGCTGGAAGCCTGCCAGCTGCGTGATGAGGTCGCCCGACCCGATCGCCAGGTTGTAGGGGACCGTGATGACCGCCTCGCCGCCGATGGCGAGCGAGGGGTCCTCCGAGCGAAGCCTCTCCTGGACCCCCAGCAGGAGCGCCAGGACAGGGTTCGCGTACTTGAAGGTCGCCGTGAGCGCGTCGCCGGCGGCCGGCTCGTCGCCGGGGTCGACGAACTCCGCGTGGATCTCGCTCCGCGCCGTCGCCGAGACAGCGTACGTCACGCCCTTCGTCGTGTTCTCCAGGTTCGAGACCGAGACCACCTCGCCGGTGACCGGCTCCTGGTTCCTGGTCCGCACCGGCGGCAGGACCACGTCGAAGACGCCGTTCCCCCGGTACGTCGGGGCCTGGGTCAGCTCCTGGACCATGGAGTAGGTGTAGTCGACCTCCAGGGTCTGGTGCGGCCGCGGGAGCTCCGGCAGGGCGGCGGTCGCCGCGATCGTGACCTTCGTGTCGGTGAAGCCCGTCACGGCGTACTCGTCGGTCCCGTTGACGCCGCGCCTCACCGCCTGGACGGAGGTGACCGGCGTGTTCGTCGGCAGGACCTCCGACAGGTCGTGCGCGCTGTTCTCCGACTTCACCGCGGCCCTCTCCTGGTGGGAGAAGAGCCTCCCGCGGCCGACGCACTTGTCGCACCCCGGGTCCGGCTGCCCGGTGTTCAGGATGCAGAAGCACGGCTGAGAGCGGAGCCACCGGACCCACTGACCGTGCTTGGTGATCTGCCTGTCGTAGGACTCCTGCGTCAGGAAGACGTCGATGCCGGAGCGCGCGGAGGGCATGTTCCCCGGTCAGGCCTCGAACCTGGACTTCGCGAGGCGGACCGTGGAGTCGCCGTACGCCGGGGCCGGATCGAGCCCCGCCTCCTCGACGAGCCTCTTCGCGGCCTTCGCCCTGGAGGCGTCCGCCTCCCGGCGGAGGCACGCGCTCGCCTTGTCGGCCAGCTCGCGCCGCACCGTCGCCCACTGTCCGACGAGGCCCTTCTTGTCCGTCCAGGTGTTCTCCATCTGGAACAGCCCCATCTTCTCGCAGAGGTTCTTCACGATCAGGTCGACCGCCTGGATCTTCGCCTCGACGTTCTCCCTGGTGATCGCGCCCTCCTTCGCGGGCACGGGCTTAAGGTCGCCGGACTTCGCCTTCCGGAGCACCAGCCTGTTGTTGAAGATCATGCGTCTCTCTCCTTTGCCTAGCAGAACTCGATGGGAAGGTTTTGGTACTTGCGCTTCAGCTCCTTGAGCAGCTCCTTCCACTCCTTCTGGAGCGAGAGGATGCGCGCGCCGAAGTAGGCGCTCGTCGCGGACTGCGTCGAGCTGAAACTCTCGCTCAGGCCGTCCATGCTGATGGACGAGCTCGAGAAGCCGGCGAGCAGGCCGTCCCCGACCCACTGCAGCGTCCCGACGGTGGCGATCTTCGACACCGCCTCCCGCAGGTCCTCCGGCATGTCGTTCGCCGTCTCGTAGCCCGCGGTGTAGTCGATGAAGTAGCCGTCGGGGTAGTAGCCGCGGAAGCGCGAGACGACCGTGCCGTACGCCCCGAGGAACGGCCCGTGCGTGAGCGTCCCGACCCCGGACCTCGGGTAGAAGTAGCACTGGCCGGCCTGCTTCTGCAGGCGGGTCCAGTTGTCGGCCGACAGCAGGATGACGTCCGTGTCGACCGGGGACTTCAGGACCGCGCTCTCGACCGAGATGACCGGCCTGTGCCGCAGCTGGAGGAACGCGTACCCGTTCGCCCACGTGTCGGAGTCGTAGGCGTACGTGTCCTCCTCGTCCGTGTAGTCGACGCCGGGGCCGACCTCCTTCGCCCTGACGAGCGAAGCAGCCGGCCTGGTCTTGAAGATCCTCTTCCGGATCGTGAGGCCGAGCGACCTCTCCACGAACGCGACGGCGACCCTGGACATGTAGCGGAGCTGCTCGTCCTCGACCTCCTGGCCGTTGTTCGCGACCAGGTCGACCCCGTAGAGGAAGGTGTAGCGGATGTCGTCCGGCGTCAGGCCGTCGCCCCACTCCCCCGCGGGCGGCGTGTAGTTGCCGAACGTGTGACCGGTCTTGGGCATCCTACACCTCCAGGAACTCGGCGGCCTTCTCGGCCAGGCCCTCGCCCAGCTGCAGGCCGAAGCTCTTGTACTTCTCGGCGTGCTCCGCGCCGTCCAGGACGTTGACCTCCTTCGGCACCGGCATGTCCACGCGCATGACCCTGATCTGGGGGGCCAGCTTGAGCAACCCCTTCTTCATGCGCTCGAACTGCCGGGGCACGCACAGCTGCCGCGCCCGGTTGACGTAGTCGGTGACCGTCCCCCAGGACTCGACCTTGACGGCCTTCTCGAAAGTCCGCGACGGGTCGTAGTGCCCCGTCCCCAGGGACAAGACCCGGACCTCCGCCTTGTTGTGCCAGCCGCGGTCGATCGCCTCGATGACGCACTCCTCCGCGGAGCAGTTCTCCGTGAAGCTCCCGCCGTCGATCCAGACCTGCTTGCCGGCGGGATCGTCAACCGGGTTGAAGTAGTACGGTGCGCTCAGTCCGCTTCTGGCAACGGCGTCGATCACTCGGATTTCCGCGTCCGCCGGTCCCCCCCGGCTCGGTCTCCGTGTGTCGTCGCTCTTGAGGTAGTGCGTTCGGAAGTCCACGATCGAGACCGCGGTTATCATGATGCGACAGTGAAGGTCGGCAAGCGTCCCCTTGCTCAGATGCCGGCGGAACTCCTCGACGAAATCCTCCCGGCGGTACTTCCCCCTCCACGGTCGCCGGAAACGCCAGTTGCGGTGGACCGCGTCGGCGAAGAGTGCCACGCCCTCCTCCGTGTAGATCTTCGATGCCTGCTCGGCCGTGAGCCCGCTCGCCAACGCTGCCGTGAGGACGGCGCCCGTGCTGCTTCCGGACATGAGATCGAACAGATCGTACAGTGGTGTCGTGATCCCCCTCTCGCGGAGCCGGGCCTCAAGCCCTGCGAGGAAGACCGCGGGGATGATCCCCATGATCCCTCCTCCGTCGACCTGCAATATCCTCTTCATGTCATGACTCCATGAGGTTCGCCGGCATCAGCTCTTCGCACCCGATGTCCGCTGCCGTTCCCGGGTACGGAAGTCCAACATCGGTCCCGGCCCCCTCCCACGGAGAGCCCTCTGGGATCAGGTCGCCATCGTCTCCATACTCCGTCGGGTCCGTCGTGACTTCGCCTGTCTCCGGGTTGTTCCAGCTTCCGCCGCCACCAACCTTCGTCGCGCAGTTGTAGTAGCCGTTGTAGCTGTTGTCGACCGTCGTTCCAGCATCCGTGTCCACTGCGCTGTCGCTCGACAGGTCTAGGAACCCGGTGTTCTTGATCGTCACCGTCGATCCGCCCGTGACGCGGACCCCCGTGTAGCTCCGGCCTGCCCCACGGATGAGGCAGTTCAAGATCGTCCACGTTGTCCCTCCGGTTGAGTAGACCCCGTGGTAGCACGATCCTGCGCTTGCAGACGCGAGCGATCGGCGCAGAACGAACGTGCTCCCCCACCCCGGCCGGAAGAACGACCCTCGCGGGTTGAAGACCTTGCATCTGTCCACGGTGTAATTCGCACCGAAGATGGCGTGCGCCGGCCCCTTTGTAACGTCGTCCGTGTCTATCCTGCATCCCTCAATGATGCAGTTCGCGTCCCCGGTCCCGTCAAACTCGAAGCCGAAATCTGCTGTGGGCCCGCTGCTCGTCCAATGTGCATGGCACCCGCGGATGATCTTCAACCCGTTGTACGAATAGCAGTCGACCGCGTCTTCGTCCATGTCCTCGAAGTAGCAGCCCTGCACCAGCAGGTCCATGTCGTTGTTCCCGTCGTTCACGCCGCGGAGGCATCGGTAGAAGGAGCAGCCGAGCACCTGAACAGCCTGCGTGACGTCGCTGTGGACGCAGACCGCGCCCCCGAGCGTGTCCTCCATCTGGATGCTTTTGATGATGAGCCCACCGCCACCTTCGATGTCGATCGCGTGGTCGCGAGTACTCTCTCCGTCGATGATCGGCGTCGCCCCCGGCACTGGCTCGATCGTCACCGTGTTGCCACCGTTGTCCACGTCCCAGTAGACCAGCTCGTTGAACGTCTCGTCTTGCACGAGGATCGTGTAGTCGTCGCCAAGCGGATCTATCCCGCGCAGGTAGGTCAGCAGGTCCCCGAACGTAGAGTAGTCACCGGTCGATCCAACCGTCAGCGTCGTCATGCCGGGTCCTCCACGTCGATATGGCACCGCGCACCGTACGCGAGATCGAAATTCGGCTTGACCTCAACCACGATCCCTCCCGCGTGCGGCTCTCCCTCAACGGTTGGCCTGTCTGGGACTGTTCCGCCCCACGTGTCTTCGCCTCCGCTGATCGGACGTTCCAGCGTTTCGATCCACATGGTCTTCGCGTACCACACCCTCCGGCGATACGTTCCGCTCGCTGTGCAAGGAGAACCATCAGCGTTCCACGCCTTCACCGTCACGCTCACGGGCTCCCCAACCGTACAACTCGCCGGTGCCTCGATCGTCAGGTAACGGCACTTCTTCACGAGGTCCGGCGTGTCCTTGTCCATGATCGTGTGCGGGACCACGACCGCCGTGTTCAGGTAGCGGTTCTTGACGTCCTTCCGCGTGGCGAACTCGCCGATGACGACCCAATCGCATCCAGCCGGCAGCGCCGCAGTCCCCGGGTCCTCCCGGTCCCACGCGATCTTCTTGACGATCCCCGTTGCCGTCTCGTAGACGACGAGCGCCTTCACTACACCTGCTCCGTGATTACGCTCACTGTCGCCGAATGGTTAACCGCGTTGTCCGTCGTCAGCTCCAGCGCCTTGTTCGTCGGCAAGGGGATGTAGCACTTCTCCTTCCCCTTGTTGCCGGTCGCGGGCAGCCAGACCTTTCCGATCAGCTCGTTGTCGTCTTCGTCCTGCAGCGAGAACCCCTGCGCCGCCGCTGCCGAGAAATCGTAACCAACGATCACCAGCCGCTTCCCCGCCCCGGGGGCGTCCCACTTCCCGTTGGCCGGGCTGTAGTCCGTCTGCGCCGCCGCGAATGTCTCGCCATGCGTCGTCGACGTCGGGTGCTCCGGCCGCGTGAGCGGGATGCCCTCGATCGTCGCCTTCTGTCGCGTCCAGTCCCCGTCGGTGGACACCTTCGACAGGCTGCTCTCGTACCGCGACCCGAGGACGTGGAGCCCCGTGGACGCACCGAGCGCGTTGTCGTGGACGGCGAACGCCGGCCTCGCAGCGCCCTCCCACGCATTGAAATACGGCGCGTCCTTCACCGTCACGTGGAGGTACCGGTTGCTGTCCAGCTCCAGAGCGCGAAGCGTACCGCTGTCGTGCCCGCCGACGACCAGCAGCTTGTTGGCGAACCCTCCCGCGTAAGTCCCGACCGTGCTCGCGAGATCGCTCGTGTCGGAGTCGATCGTCGCGAGCAGCCCGTTCGCGGTCGCTTGGTTCGCGGCGGTCGACACCTTCGCGTCGATGCTCGTCGTGTCCCCCGCGACGGTAGAGAGATGCGTGACCGCGGTCGCGAGGTTCCCACCCTCGCGCGCCGGGTCCGCCGGCATCTTCCCATCCATCGACGTCGTGTCCCCGGCAACCGTCGCCAGGCTCGCGTTCCCGGTGGCCTGGTTCGCCGCCGTCGCCACGGCCGCCGCCATCGACGCGAGGGTCGCCTCAGTCGCGAGCCCGGCGCCGCCGACGGCCTGGACCACGTTGACGTCCAGGGCGCGGTCAGCCCCAACGGTCGTCGAGGTGAGCGCCGTCCCGCCGCCGTCCCGCATGTTCGCGTCGACGACGCCTACGGTGACGGACGTCGATAGGAGCACCTTGCTCTCCACTTCGACGTGCTCGAGGAACAGGACGTTGTCGAAGAGGATGTCGGCGAGCGTGTCGCCGGCGGCGGAGAACTCCACGCCGACGGCCAGGTAGGTGAGCGCGGCCGTGTTGAGCCCGGTCCCGGCCTGAGTCCAGCCGTTGTCGAGCAGGTGCCTGGTGCACCTGTTCCACCCGCTGGCCAGGTCCGCGACCGGGACCCGGAACTCGGCGTAGTTGCTGCCGTCGGTCCCGAGCCGGACCCACGCCGAGACGACGTCGGTCAGGCTGGAGAGGTTGACCGCGAACTGGATGCTCTTCCTGGTCGCCTCCGCGGTCCCGAGGTCGAACGGCACGTTGAAGGTCCGCTCGACGCCGGCGTCCACGTGGCCGGCGGCCTTGTCGAACTCGAGCGACTTGGAGCCGATCTTGTGGGTTGTGGACTCGGCCAGGTTGTCCGCCGCCAGGCCGGAGATGGCGGACCAGGGCGCCGCGTCCTCCATGTCGTCGAGGACGGTCGCCGCGGTGCCGACGGACGACCCGTCGGCGTTGCAGACGCCTATCGCGTCCGGCTTCCCGTCGTCGTCCGTGTCGACCGCGATGTAGGCCAGCACCTCGTCGGCGCCGATCTGTGCGCGGGTGAAGTCCTTGTTGGGCATGTGGTCCCTCCTGTGTGGTGGGTGGGCTGTCCTGCGTTCCCGCTATCCCCCGCCGCGATCGGTTTGGGGGCGTGTCTGCGTCCCTGGGCCCGGTCCAGCTAGAGGAGGTCTGGCGGGCGGGGGATGGCGGGGGCGCAGGCCCCCTCCGGCGCTAGCGCCGGCTTCTCTTCTTCTTCTCGGCGATCGTGACGTGCGGGTGGATGCGCATCAGCTCGTCGGCGATGTACTGCGGGACCGTGGCCTCGCCGAACTCGTCGAACGTGATTTGGCCCTCGCACCCCGGCTTGTTGAGCCAGAGCTTCGACTCGCGGAGCTCGGGGCTCTTCACCGTCACCGGCGCTTCCCTCCGCTCCTTGGTCGCCTCCGCCTGGGACACGAAGTCCATTCTGTCCCTCTTCCTGGGCTTGGGCTCGTCCACCTCGTCCTCGTCTTCCTCTTCCTCTTCCTCGTCGGGCTCGTCCTCGTCCTCGGGCTCGGGCTCGGGCTCGGGCTCGCTCTCGACGATGCCGTCGAGGGCCGCCTCGGCTGCCGCCTGGTCGAGCTCCTCCGCCTCCTCCCCGTCGGTCTCCTTCTTCTTCTTCTTCGCCTTTGCCATGTCTTTGCACTCCCTACCGTTGTTATGCGCGGGCGGGCGCGCCCTGGCCCGGCTCGATGCCGGCGGGCGCGCCCGCGTCAGTCACTCGGTTGTGGCGGGGCCTAGAACCACCCCATCCCGCTGTAGGCCACGTTCTTGATCCGGACCATCTGCTCTTCCTTCTTCACGTTGAGCGCGCCGAAGAGAAGCATCAGGAACGGGTAGACCGCGGCGGCGGTCGGGAACAGGGGGAACTTCATCATCGGGAGGAACTGGTTCCACTCGATGCCGTTGTAGAGCGCCTCCATCGTGAGGATGTAGACGCTCGACGTCCCCGGCAGGAACGAGTTGGTGTCGTAGATGTCCTGGGTGGCCGCGGTGCGCGCGACCGTGAAGGCGTACCGGCAGTCGGCCGCGGTGGCCGCGCCCTTCTGGCTCCGGTAGACCTTGTACGCGGTGGCGGCTGGGGAGCCCTCGGTCACGTTGAGCGTGACGCGGTCCCCCGAGGCGACGGTGACGGCGCTGGACGAGGTGTCGGCGGTCGAGTCGCCGTAGGCGTTGACCGCGACCACCTTGTACCAGTAGGCGCCGGCGTCGGCCGCGGCGAACTCGCTGGAGGCGTGGGCGCCGGCGGCCTCGGAGTTGATCGTGGGCGCGCCCGGCCTGGACGCGGTGATCGTGGAGGCGACCGGCGTGGTCCCCTCCTTGATGAACACGTCGTCCTCGAGCTCCGGCTTCCCGAACTTGGTCGGGTAGGCGTTGAAGACGACGTTGCCGGAGACGATCTCCCCGGTGCCGACGCGGATCCGGTCGCGGAGGAGCTTCTGGATGTCCTCCATGACCATCGTCGAGCTGAGCATGAGGCTCGGCTTCCCGAAGTAGTCCCGGATGCGGCGGCAGCTCTCGTTGACCTTGTTCTCGAACGCCGAGCCGGTCGCGTCCCCGCCGCGCATGTCCAGGACGTGCGTGGTGAGGAGCGCGTCGAGCCCGTCGAACTGCTCGGTCACGAAGGAGCTGTTCCCGGTGAACAGGGTCTTCTCGACGTTGCGGATGACCCAGAGGGTCGCCGCGTTCTGCTCGATGGCCATGGCGTCCTCGATGGTGTTCGCCGTGACCGCCTGGATCGTCGCCTGCCTCTTGGTCTGCAGGTACTTCATGTTGACGATCTTGCGGGCGAGGGTCTGGTCCTTCTCCTGGGAGTTGCCGCCCTCTGCGACGAACGCCCCGTCGTCGTCCCCGACCTCGGTCCGCTTCACGTACTGGTGCACGGTCGAGCTGACCGGCTGCTTCTTGAGCCGCTGGAAGAGCTTGGCCTCCTCCTGCGTGTGCAGGACGGAGACGAGCGTCGTGTCCAGGGACTCGGGCATGAGCGCGCGGCCGCCCGTGAAGGTGGCGGCGTCGGTGCCGTACCCGGCGGTCAGGGCCTTCTGCAGGTCCTCGAGCACCAGGTCGTTCGCCATCGCGAAGCCGTCACCGGCCTGCGACGCGAGAAGTTCCACAACAGCGTTTTCCACTGCCCTTTACCTCCTTGTGTTCTCTCTGCGCTCGGCTACTCGCCGGACCCGGCGAAGTGCTTCGCGAAGTAGGCGGGCAGCTCCTGCCCGTGGTTGATCCGCATCTCGCAGACCCCGATCTGCTCCGGCGACAGCGCCTTGCTCTTGGCGAGCTCGAGCAGCTTGGCCTTCGCCTCCTGGGGGTCGTAGTCGGCGCCGTCCTCGGCGGCGCTCTTCCCGAAGCGCTCGACGACGCGGAGCCTGCCGCGGCGCTCCGCGGGCTGGCCGCCGGCCGCGGAGACGACCTCGTGGACCTCGCGGACCAGGTCGCCGTGCGACAGGGCCAGGCCCGCCGCGCTCTTCTGGACCGCGAACACCGCCTCCTGGGCCTTGGCGGCCTTGGCGACGGTCGCCTCGATCGCGTCGAGCCGGCGGTCGATGCCGTGGACGAGCGCCTTGAGGAAGGGCTCGATGTCCATGGCCGCCTCGGCCTCCGGGTCGGCGGCGACGGTCTCGGCGACGGCGCGGGACTTGTAGGCCTCGTCCTCCTCGTCGTCGTCGTCCTCGTTGTCCTTCTTGCCCTTCTTCCCGTTCTTCTTCCCGTTCTTCTTCTTCTTCATGAAGTCGTCCCAGGCCTTCTTCAGGTTCTCCGGGGTCGGCTCCGTGTCGTCGGCGGCGTCCTCGCCGCTCTCCTCGGTTGCCTCGTCGTCGGCGTCGGCCTCAGGGGCCTCCTCCGCGTCGTCGTCGCCGGCGTCCGTCTCCTCGTCCTCGTCCTCGGGACCCGGGAGGCCCGCGGCCTTCCGGAGCTCCTCGGCGGCCTGGTCGAACGCCGCCCGCGTGGGCGACTCCTCGGCCTCGGCCTCCGCGGCGGCCTCGCCGCCCGCGGCGGACTTGAGCAGGCGCGCCAGGTCCCTGGCTTCCTTCGTCACGTCCATGCCGTTCTTACCTCCTTATGGTTGGTAGCATGCGCTTGAGTCGGTCTTTATTCTCCACGATGAGCTTCGCGGCCTCGTCCGCCGCGTCCTCCGCGCCGTGGGCGCGGAGCACCCTCGTCAAATCCCCGTAGTGCCGCACCTGCCCGGTCGACAGGTGGCGCAGCAGGTCCACGAACGCCCCCTGCAGGTGCCGGCGGTGCTGCGAGTCCATCGGCTCCTTCGCCCCCATGAGGCTCTCCTTCTGGAGGGCGCGGCCGCCCGCGTACGCCGCGGCGTCCGTCCCGTAGCCGGCGGTCAGGCCCTTGATGACCTCCGCCCGCTCGGCCTCGTCCAGGATCCAGCTCTTCGCGAACTCCGCGAAGGGCGTGATCGACACGCCCTGCCCGCCGCCGGCCGCCGCGGTCGCGGCGTTGACGGCCCGATGGGTGATGGCCACCTCGTCCCACAGGATCTTCGCGATCGTGGGGATGGACTTCTTCAGGGCCGCGTCGAACTGCGTGACCCTCTTCACAATGAAGCCGCCGATACTGGCGCCCAGGCGGGTGCACGCGGACTTCGCGAGCTCGAGCACCGCCCTCCCGTACCGGCAGTCCCGGTAGATCCGCGCCTTCACCAGGGTTGCGCGCTTCTTCCCGACACGGACGTCGAGGGGCTCCCCGATGATGTAAGACGGGTCTTGACGGATTTTGTGCTGGTGATCCCAGCTAATGACGCCGGACTTGAGGAAGTTGTGCGCCTCGTCTTCAAGCGCGGATGGCAGCACCTTCTCTCTTTGCTGGTCAACCTGCGGATTGGACGCCTCCAAATAGAGGATGTCCTTCTCCTTTTTATCTGCCTTAATGAGAATGGACGGCAGAGTGATATACGCGTATTTATCCATTGGCCTCGCTCCTTACCAGCCAGAGGACGGACCCTTTCTCGGCTTCGAGATATTTCGCAGCGCGCCTCAGGGTTTCCGGGTTATCCCGCCCAAACCCGAGCATCAAGTTACAGGCATAGCAGAGGACCCCGCGCACTTCACCGGTCTCATGGTCGTGGTCGATGTTCTTTCTCCGCCGCCCACGTAGATTGCCACCACAAATAGCGCAGCAATACCCCTGAGCCTTGAGCAGGGTCTCAAACTCCTTCAAACTGATACCGTATTTCCAGCGGATGTACTGGTCCTTGTGCCGGCGCGGATGCTTAACGCGAAAGCGGGCGGACGCCGCCCTTCCAATCTCGCGCGCCTTCTCGGGATGATCCTTTTTCCATTGGTTCGACATATAGGGTTCTCTAACTACCGTTGGGCCCTTAGCGCCTGCGGAAGCGTCCTACGGGGCCGGCGTGTTCTCAAACTCGATGTCCTCTGGGTAGGTCCTGGCCCAGCGGCAGCAGCACCAGGGGTGCCGCGTGATGACGGCGTACGACTCCTTCGCCCCGTGCCCGACGCTCGACTTCCCGGGCCAGATGGCCGTGTCCGTGTGCGGGTCGCGAATCTTCTCCCCTCCGCCCTCCGGGGGGCCGGGCAGGAGCCGCACCACCCGGCCGACGACGTCCCGCCGGCAGACCGGGCAGGCGTTCGCCGCCCCCTTCCCGACCATGTAGACCGGTTCCCCGGGGTCGGCCTGGTCGAGCTCCGAGGCCAGGTACCCGTCGTTGAAGGCGTCCTGGCTCTCGGTCTCGACGATCCGGTCCCAGTCCCGGTTCCACTTGCCCCGCAGCTCGAGGAGCTCCTGGGCCATCTGGCCCCGGCCCTTCCGCTGCGACAGACCGTCGTTGATGACGCGCTTGATGTCGTTCCGCATCTTCTCCGAGGCGGAGGTCACGTACTGCGCCGTCCGCTCGGTGTTGAACGCGGGCCGCGCCGCCAGCGCCGCCTCCTTGAAGATGGCGGACGCGGCCTTCGCGGACGCGGGCAGCGGCTGCCGGATGTCCGCCAGCTTCAGCGCCTCCGGGTCCTGGCCGCGCGCCTCGAGCCGCTGCGTGATGGCCCCGAGCGCCGTCTGCCGCGCGACCAGGCGCTCGGCCGCGCCGCCGATCCTCTGCTTGATGTAGCCGTCGATCGCCCTGGTCAGGCGGTTCCACTGCCGCTGGGTGAGCGGCTTGCCGGTCGCCGGGTCGACGAAGACCCTCGTCCCCAGCCTGAACGGGGCCGCAGCCTTGGACAGCAGGCCCGTGTGCCTCGCCACCAGGACCGCGAGCTCCTGACCGATCGCGTGCCCGAGCCGCTTGAACTCCTCCTCGACCTCCGCGACGACCGGCAGGGGCACCTCCTTCTGGTGCGCCTGCGGGTCGCCGTCGCTAATCTTGGCCCGCGTCCGGAGCGCCTTGGCCATGACGGCCACGCCCCTGGCGAGCCTGGCGCGCCGCTCCCCGTCGTCGCCGTCCAGGCGGACGCGGAGCGTCAGCTCCCTCTCCTTCCCCATGGTCTCTCCCTACCGTTGTGTCGCTAGCGGCGCCGCTTGCGCCGGATCGTCAGCCGCCGGGTCGGCCCCGTCGGGTGCGACCTGCCGAGCTCGCCGCGCCGCACGGACTCCCTCATGTCCGCGTGGCTCGCACGCCCGTCGATCGCGCCGGACCTGACCCCCCTCAGGATCTCCGCCGCGTCCCTCTCGTTCTCCGCCTCGACGACCTCGACCGTGCCGCCGTCCCAGGCGAGCACCTTGTGCCGCTTCAATGGATGCCCCTCCTCACGTAAAAGCGTATGCGCGTGACCCCGGGCTCGCCGTACTTGAAGCGGTGGTGCGCCTCGAGGTCATCGGCCCAAGACTTCCGCCCGGCGCGGGTCTGGTAGATCGAGTTCGCGTACGCCCAGAAGCGATCGCCCTTCAGCCCCTTCTTCCGGGCCGCGGCCTTCGCCTCCTCCCACCGGGCCTTGTCCTTCCCGGTGGGCTCCTTTCCTCCGGCCAGCGGCATCAGTGCGCTGACCCCGCCCTCTTCTCGGCCGGCAGGAGGACCTCGGAGTAGTACCGCGGGTTCTCGGCCAGGTGGTCGAGCGCGATGCGCTTCGCGATCCACCTGGAGTTGGTGTGCTCCATCTCGACCTTGACGCCCAGGCGGAGCTCCTTCGGGTCGGCGTCCTTCTCGGTGAAGCCCTTCTTCCTGGCGAGTCCGCCACCCAGGAAGGACGCGAGCATCCGGTACGCGGCCTCCTCGGCCCGGTGCTCGTCCCAGCCCTGGCGCTTGGCCCAGGCGTGGAACGTCTCGTCGGACAGGTCGCCCTTCTTGACCAGGGCCGCGAACTTCTTGCCGAAGTCCTCCTCGCCGACACGGGACTTACGCATCGCGGACGGCGAGAAGACCGCGGCCAGGGACTTCCTGGTGCCCTTCTTCTTCTCGCCCTCGCGCCACCGGTACGTCTTCCCCTCGGCCTTCCGCCGCTCCTGGCGGCCCTTGCCGGTCTTGATCCCGTGGTACCAAATCCAGCCGGCGAGGCGGCGGACCGACTTGACGCCCTTCTCCCCCCCGAGAGCGGCCGTGACCCTCTCCCACCAGCCCTTCGGCGGCCGGGACGAGGGGGCGGTCTCCTTCTTCGCCTTGGTGAAGACTATGAGCCTCATGAGTGCGCCTCCTTGGCCTGCGTGGCCAGGTGCTCGAGCGGTGGTGTGGCTAGGAGGAGGAACTCGTCCTCTCCGTACTTGCCCTCGTTCGCCGCGAGCTTGCTGTCGGTCTTGGGGAACGCAAGGATCTGCGAGAGCGGGACCTCCTCGCGGAACACCTTGTGGTGGTCGAAGCTGTCGGCGGTGGACTTGCGGCGGGTCCAGCTTTCGACGGCGTTGCGCGCGACGGTCGGGGCCTTGACGCCGCGGAACAGGACCAGCCTGTCCTTCGACCCGGCCTTCGCCGCCGTCCCCTTCATGGCCTTCCTGAGCGCGTTCCTGACGGTCACTTCGATGCCGTACGGCTGGTCCAGGCCGGCCGCCTTGAGCGGTTCCGCGGCGATCGCCACGATCGCCTGCATGACCTGCACGGTGTTCTGCTCGGATACGAAGAAGGTCGGGTACTCCCGCGGCAGCGACTTGGCGACCTCGGCGTAGATCTCCAGGCGCTTGGTTTTGGCGTCGCCGGGCGGCATGTCCCTCGTGAGCTCCGCGCCGACCGCGTCCATCAGGGCGGCGGCGTCCTTGCCCCTGTAGTCCAGGTCCTGGAGCGTCTTGATGTCATCGACCTCCTTGAGCCTCCGCTGCGTCTGCGCGTACAGCCAGCGCACCGCGTCCTTCGCGGTCTCGCGCACCTTCGGGTGGATGGGGAACTTGCCGCCCTTGCCCTTCTTCGCCACGAGGTGCTGCCAGATGAACGGCTTCCGCCCGAGGAGCACCTCGCCGACCGTCTGCTGCAGCAGCACCGCGCCCGGCTTCCCGGAGCTAGAGCCCCAGGCGCCGAGCATGGCGTAGTGGACGTCCTGCCTGGATGACATCGGGTCGGGCCACGTCGCCCACTCCCTCCGCTGCAGGTCCCACTCTTTGTTGCCGGTGAGCTTCGCGTACGCCGGCATCTTCGCCCGGAGGCCGGCGAGCGACTTCCCGCCCTTGTGGGCGGCCAGCAGCATCGCCTGCAGGTTTGAGTCGGTGATGCGGTTGAGAAGCGCGGCGAAGGCGCCGCTGTTCGGGGGGCTCACGCCGCCCGACGCCTGGGCGATGGCGCGCATCGTCCCTTCGAGGTCGTTGAGCACGGACGCCGCGAGGTCCGGGTCGTCCTTCGTGTACTCGGCGAGGAGCTGGCCGTAGTCGTAGGGGACGGCGTAGTTCTGGGACGTCGCCCCCGGCGTCGGCTTGATCCTGCCGGCGCTCGGGTTGTTCTTCACGATCGCGGCGGCCATCTCGCCGACCGGCCCCGGCGGGGGCGGCGGCGCCTTGTCCTGCGCCTCGCCCTTCTTCTTCCGCCTGCGCGGCTTCTGCTCCTCGCCCGGCTTCAGGAGGCCCTTCTCCTTGAGCATGGCCTCGTGCGCCTTCACCTCGTCCTTCTTCAGCGGCCACCACTTCCCGGTCGGGAGCTTCTTGTGCCACAGGCCGGCCATCTTCCGGATGGTCCCGACCGGGAAGCCCTTGCCCTTCAGGAGCAGCGTGAGCCGGCGGAGGAGCGACTTGAGGAACTTCTCGCCCATCCGCTCCCTGCACGCGGCCTTGAAGTGGGGGAGCAGCGCCTTGAACTCCGCCTCGGTGAAGTAGTGCGACCGCCGGAGGTACCGCTCCCACTTGAGGAACCCGGCCGGCCCGTCGATCTCCTTGCCGCGGTGCTTCCACGCGGCGTACTGCTCGAAGAACCGCGCCGTATACTCCGCCGTGCTGCAGAGGTACGCGCCGGAGTTCTTCTCGCGCTGCAGGGTCTCGTAGACGGTCTCCTTGCGCGTCCCGTACTTGGTGCGGACCAGCCGGGCGAAGGGCGACCGCCGCGCCTCCCACGTGTGACGCACGTCCTTCCAGAACACGCCGCTCTCGCTCTCCGTCAGGCCCGCCTCCGTGGCAGCCTTCCGGAACGCCTTGCTCACGGCGTCGAGGGTCTTGACGCGGCTTCCGTGCTTCGTGTGGGTGAAACGCACGAGCTGCGCGGTGATCGAGGCCTCCGGCTCGCCGACCGCGTAGGCCAGCTTATCGGACGCGTCGCGGTACTCTCGCTCGTTCGCGGTCGTCGGTATGGCCGCGTCCGTGCCGAAGCGGTACCACCGGGCGAGCGTGCCGTTCTCCACCATGGCGTCGCCCATCAGCTCGCGGAACTTCCAGCCAATGGAGCCCCTGGCCTTCGGGGCGCCGGCGCCCGGGTCAACGGCGATGCCCTTCTTCGCCGCGTCGTCCCACGAGTGCATGAGCTCGTGCGCGACCGCGTAGGTGTGCTTGTAGTCCAGGTCCAGCTCGCGGGACTTGACGCCCCTCTTCCGCCAGGTTTCCGGCTCGCCGGCGGCGTCCTCCGGCCCGAGGTCGGGCCAGTACTGGCCCGCGACGCCCTGGCCCGTCGGCCCCTTGATCGACCCGAGCGCGATGACGTTGACCCGCAGCTGCCACGCCGTGGCCAGGCGGTTCGCGCTCGGCACCAGGCCCCTTATCCGGCCGAGCATGGCGTCGATCCCCTTCGCCTCCTTCGGCGTGATCTGCCTGCCGGCGAAGTCGTAGCCCTCCGCGTTCTTCATCCCCGCGACCAGGCGCTTCGTCCGCTGCTTCGTGTAGCTCTGCGCCTCCGCCTCCCGGTGGCACGCGTCGGAGTAGAGGGCGAGCGCGCGGGCCCCGGCGTACGAGATGCCCATCCCCTCCGGGTCCTTGAAGGCCGCGATCCACGCGTCGGCCTGGGCGCGCTGCGCCTCGGTCACGGTCTTCACGCCCTTGACGAAGCTGCCCCACGCGACCGACGCCAGGTGGTCCCACAGCCATTTCGCCGCCTTCTTCACCTGCGCGCCCTTCAGCCGGCCGAGCACGCCCTTGACCCCGGGCAGCTTGGAGACGAGCTCGTGCGGCGTCGGGATCCCCCTTCGCGGGCTCCCGTCAGGGGCCGCGGCGCGCCAGGTCTTGAACGCGAACTCGTAGTCCTGGCAGAAGCGGTCCTGGTATTCGACCGGGACGGCGTCCTTTCCCGAGTACGCGTCGAAGAACATCCGTTGGTCGCCGTGCGACCCCAGGTAGTCCCAGGGCCCGGCCATGTTCCGCAGCGCCTCGCCGATCTTCGGGCACTCCGCGAGCATCCGCTCCGGCGTAGCCCTGCTCCCGTCCCCGGGCGGCGGGCTCCCGTCTGGCATCTTGCCATGCTTGTGCTCGTACCCCGGCGGCGTGCCGCCGTACTCGCCGGCCTCGTACTCCCGGCGGCCGAGCCGCTCCGCCTCGGTCTCCGGCGCAGCCTTCCCGGTGATGACGTCGCGCCAGCGCTCGAGCTGCGCCCTCGACGCCTTGCCCCAGCCGTACCTGCCCGCCTTGCTCAGCCGGCGGACGTTCCCCGACGGCGTGATGTAGCCGACCGGCTTCGGCATGGTGGAGAGCGCCATCGGCTCCAGGTCGTCCTCTTCCGGCCCGACCTTCACCCAGCGCTTCGCGAAGTAGAACCTGCGCCGCCCCTTGACCTGGACCTCGCGCTGCACCAGGCCGGCTCGAGCCTTTTCCAGGATCCACGCCATGCTCTTGCCGAACGCGTCGGGCCGCTTGGTCAGGACCATGTACTCCTGCTCATTGTCGCGGAGGATGCCCTCGCCCGGCGGCGTGTCGTACGTCGCCAGGACGCGCGCGGCCGGGATGTTCCCGCGCCGGACCTTGCCCTTGAACTTGCCGATGTTGGCGAAGAACGTGGCCATCTCCTCGTCCGGGGTCCAGCTCTCGAGGATGTTGCCGCCCGCCATCGTCTGTACGCCGCGATAGAGGCGGATCTTCTTCTCGCCCCTGGCGCGCAGCGCGTCCTGGGTCCGGCGATACAGGTCGAGGACAGCGTGCTTCGCCTTCTCCACCATAACGTCGGGGATGCCCGCGTCCCGGACCGGCTTGCCGGCGAACGCGCTCTGCACGATCTGGTGCGTGACCGCGTTCGCCCCGAGGCCGCCACGCTCCCACTGCGCGAGCATCGCGTGCTGGATCTCCTCGGTCGTCGAGGTCGGGTCGTGCATGGTGGCGACCCACCGCAGCCCGCGGTCGTAGCGCGGGTTGTCGATGATCCGGCCCTTGTCGTACCTCTCGCCGAGCCCCTTCGCCTGCGCGCGGAACCCGGCGAGGCTCTCACCGGAGGCGGCCGCCGCCTTCATCGTGTCCAGCAGGTCAATCTCGCCGAAGCGGGCGTAGTCCATCGCGAGCCCGGTCTGCCTCTTCAGCTCGCGGTTGACGCCCTCCATGTCGTTGAAGAACGCCGCCGCCAGCCTCGGTCTTTTCCGGAGGATCGCCGTCACCTGCTTGCCGATGTCCCAGTCGTGCATCGCGGACCTGGCGAGGCCCGCGGCCGTCTCCTTCTTCCGCTTGCCGCCCCAGGCGGGCTCTCCCTGCTGCCGGAAGGCCAGCCACTTCGGGGCCATGCGCTTCACCTCGGCCACGACGGGCTCGATCGCCCTTGCCACCGCGGCCGCCGTTGCCGGCGCCTTCGGCCTCTCGCCCGGCCGGACCCACACCGTCTGCTGGAACGTCCTGCCGCCGCGGGTGACGGTCCGCTTCTCGGGGACCAGGCGGCCGCGCCTACCCAGCACCATCCCGCGGCGGGCCTTGCGCAGGGGGCGCCCGTCGCCGAACGAGGCGCGGCCGTCGGCCTCCCCCGCCGCCGCCGCGGAGGCGAGGCGGGCCGCGTCGGCCTCGGTCTCGGGCGTCAGGACCTCCACCCGCCGGCCGCCGAGGCCCCGGAGCGCGCGGCGCTTCACGGCCGGCCGCCCTCTCCCGGGTCGTCAAACAGCAGCAGGAACTCCTTCTCCCCGTGGTGCAGGTTGTTCCTGGCCAGCTTGCTGTCGGACCCCCAGAACGCGAGGATCCGGCCGTACGGCACGCCGGCGTCCTCGAGGATGTCGTAGCCGTCGAACTGCCGGGCGACGCTCCGCGACGTGGACCAGCTCTCCACGACGTTGCCGGCGACGGTGTCCTGCGTCACGCCCCGATACAGCAGCAACGGCCGCTTCCGCGTCAGCTCCTCCGCCACGGCTGCCGCGCACCGGCGGAACGTCTCCTCGTCGAACGGGTCGCGCCCCTCCTCCACGGCGCCGGCCATGAGCGAATGCGCCTCCGCCAGCACCCGCCGTGGGGCCTCCGCCGACGGGGAGGACCAGTCGGCCGGTACCTCCCCGAAGTAGTCCCGCATCGTGGCGGCCGCGTTGGAGCCGGCCGTCGCCATTCGCGCCAGCACGTCGGCGGACCCCGGGACGTCCTGCAGCCGGATCGCCGCCGTGTTGCAGGCCACGCGCCACGCCCGCTCCCTTCCCTGGGCCTCGAGGGACCACGGGGGCCTCGTGCGGAGCTCCTCCTGGGTCCGCCCCCACATGGCGCGGACGGCGCGGCGCGCCCTGGCGAACACCTCCGGGGGCACGTAGGCCCTCGTGCCGCTGGCCCGTGCCGCGTCTTGATGGCGGTGCAGCGCCGCCCTCCGCCCGTCCAGCTCGTCGAAGGCCGCCGCAGACTCGGGGGTGTTGGCGGGCGTCACCTGCCAGGCCTTCTGCGCGCGGACTACCTCGGCCTCCAGCCTCCTGGCCTCCTCGTCCCTGACCGCCGGCATGTTGTGCCGTTGCCAGACGCGGAACTTGGTTACCCCCAGCAACTCTTCCGCCGCGGCCTCCTGCAGCATCACTGCCGCCACCTTGTTGGTGGAGCTGCCCCAGGCGCCCATCATGGCGTAGGCCACGTCCTCCTCGGAGGAGGAGGGGTCGTAGAGGGTCGCCTCCTCGCGGATGTCCATGTTCCACACCGCGTCGCCGGTGGCCCTCTCGAGGTCCTCGAGGCGGGAGCGGAATGCGGAGAGGTCCTGCCCCGCGGCCCGGCGGACGAGGGCGGACGCGGCGATCCTGCCGACGGCGTGCGCGGCGTTCGCCGGCTCCCTGGCCGCGTGCAGGCGGTCCGGGTCCGTCCCGAGGGAGTTGAGGACCGACGCCGCCTCGGCCGGCGACAGCGTCTCGACCTCGAGGGAGGAGCGGCTCTTCAGCCACTCCTTGACGGCGGCGGCGCGGGAGCCCCCCGCCGCGGCCGGGCGATCGCCGGGCCTCACCCACACGTGGGTCCGGAACGTCCGGCCGCCCCGCGCGGCCAGGCGCGCCTGGCGCACCAGCCCGGGCCGCGCCTTGTACAGCGCGAGGGGGCCCGACGGCCCGGGCTCGGGGGGCGGCGCGGCCTTGGCCAGGGCGAGCGCGGGCGTCTTGACGCGGAACACGCGCCCCGCCTCGTCCGCCACGCGCACGAACCCCTGGCCTATCTCCTTGATCTTCCCCACGACGCCCCGGCCGAGCGACCCGCGGCCGCTCCCCCTGATGCGGACGGTCTGGCCGACCTTGGCCTGCGGCTTCTCGCCGCCGCCTGCCCTGCGCTTCCTGGCGAACTCCTCCGCCCGCGCGCGGTCCTTGCCGAGCTTCATCCACCCCTTGCCGGGGACCTTCATGTGATAGTTGCCGTCGGAGAAGCGCTTGACCGTGAAGTCGGGGTCGGCCTGCTTGCCGAACGCCTTCCTCAGGGCGCTGCGCGGCCTGGGTATGAGGGTCAGGGGCCTCATGTCAGATGACGACCTCCAACGGCCCGCCCTTGAAGAGCGCGTCCTCGAGGGAGGCTAGCGACTTCTCCGCGGCCCCGCCCTCGAGCTCGGCGTCCCCCTCGCCGACCTCCCAGGAGAACCGGCCGCCCTCGCCGCCGTCCCCGCCCTCGTCCGCGGGTTCCTCCCCGCCGCCGGGCTGCGCCCCGCCGCCCATCGCGGCCATCTGCTGCTCCTGCTTCTCGGCCTGGACCAGCTGCACGATCTCGGGCCGCAGCGGGATGCTGCTCCACAGCTCCTCGTAGGGCTCGAGGCCGTCGGCTCGGCGGAAGTCGTCGACGCTCCGGCTCTGCTTGATCTGCATCTCCCGCAGCTCCGCCTTCTTCTTGGCGTCCCCTTCCTTCACGCCGGTGAACTTGAAGACGACGTCCTCGTCCACCTTGTGGAGGATCTTGTTCATGTAGGTCTCGATGTACATGAGGAGCGCGCCGAGCCCGGTGTCCTTGCTCTCCTCGATCTTCGGCTTAGTGCCGGAGTGCCCGAGGCCCTGGGGCGCGAGGTCCGTCTTGATCCCGATCTCAATCGGGTCGATGGTGAAGACGGCGCACATGATGGAAATGATGAGGTGGAGGAGCTTGGTGTACTCCATGTCGCGGTTGGACTGGCCGAGCGCCTGCCAGTCGATCCCGACGCCCTCCTTGCCGGAGGGGATGATCGGCACGCGGAACTTCGCCCCGTAGCCGGTCATCTCCGCGACCCAGGCGTTCTTCACCGCCCGGAGCGTCGCCGCGTCGACGTCGCCCATGACCTTGAGGAAGCCCTTGGGCAGGCGCTCGCGTATGAAGAGGTCCTTGTTGTAGGTGAGTCCGAACAGGAGCGTGGTCACCGTGTCGATGCACTGCTCGAGCGGCGAGTAGCCGTAGCCCCGGTACTGCTGCCGGCTCCTCTTGTACATGTAGTCGAAGATCATGTTCTCCGCGGTGAACGTCGCGGTGATCTTCGTCCGGTTGTTCTGCAGCTCGCGCTGCACGAAGCGCACGTCCCGGCCCTTGGGGCCCCGCGCCCTCTCCATCCAGGAGCGGAGCGTGGCCGATGCCGCGCCCTTCCCGCCGACCGGCGCGGGCGAGGGGTGGTGCACCTGGCCGCCCCCGATCGGGACGGCGCGGGCGATGGTCGTCGGGTCGATGTACCAGTAGTCGAAGACCTTGCCGGCGTTCGTCCTGCGCAGCTCCGTCGCGTTCTGGTCGAAGGTGAGGACGTCGCGGACCAGCATCTGCGCGAAGTCCGGGAAGTCGTCCTCCCTGTCGGGCTCGTAGGCGAACCCCGTGTTCATCACGAAGTCCTCGAGCTCGACGATGCGCCGCGGCTTCTTCCCCTCCTTCATCTTCGGCGTGAGGCCGGACTTCGGCTGGATGGAGAAGCCCCTCTCCGCGGGGTCGGTCGAGACGCGGCAGAACGGCCGCACCTGCTGGCACCGCTTGTTGACGATCGCGTTCGCGATCGGGTTGCGGTCGGCCATCCGCTCGAGGACGGCGAAGCTGACGCGCATCACGCGCCGGCGCACGCCCTCCGCGAACGGGACGAAGCCGCCGGTGGTCAGCTGCGCGAGCAGCTTGCCGGGGCTCCCTATGTCCTTCAGGCTCTTGGTCGCCATGCTCTCCCCTTCTCTCCTTTGTTCTGTCGGCCCGCGGGTCTTCCTCGCCGCCCCCCGCATCCCGGCCCGCGATCCGGCGGGTTCCGGGTCCCCGTGGCCTAGGCGGGCGCGGGGAGGCGGCGGCGAGGGGGGCCCGCGGACGGGCCCCGGAGGCAGTGCTAGATGCCTACCCCCCGGTCAATCCCCCCAAGGGGGCGCCGAAGGCTGTGCTACTTCTTCCCGCCGGCCTTCTTCTTCGCGGCCTCGGGCTTCGCCGCGGCCTGCGCCTCCTCGGAGGGGGGCGGGAACATCTTCCCGGCCTGCTCGGGGGCCATGCCGACGCCGCTCTTGCGGAATCCGGCGGCGACCTCCGCGGCCGTCTTCTCGTCGTGGACCTTTTCCGTCTTCACTGTCCTGTTCTCCTTTCCTCGGGCTTCCGGCGCGCCTACGCGTTCGCCGGGAACGGGAACGTCCGCGTCCCGTTGGCGTTGTAGACGACCGCGTTCCGGTGCATCCCGCCGATGGTCGAGGCGCTCTCGATCGGCGCCGTGTTGTCGACGATACAGGCGAAGTTGTCGTGGATCGCGATCGGGCCGGTGGCGTTGTTGTCGATCCCAAGCGTCAGGGCCCCGATGACCGTGTTGTCGTAGATCGAGCTGTCGTAGGCGACGAGGTTGACGTCGACCAGGATGCCCGTCCCCGAGCCCTGGCCGATCCGGTTGTGGCGGATCTGGGACCCGATCAGGTAGTCGGGCGAACTGGCGTCGTAATTGACCTCGATGCCGGCCGCCGAGAACTCGCTGATCCGGCAGTGCTCCAGGATCGAGTTCTTCATCCCGTTCGTGGTGAACGCCTTCGTCGCGTCCCCGTCCCCGTAGAAGACGACGTCGTGCACCCAGCTGGAGTGCATCTTGTCGAACCACATGGTCGGGTAGGCGAAGTTGTTGACGAGCAGGATGTTCCCGATCTCGAGCCCGGACCCCTGGACGATCATCGACCCGGGGTAGCTCCCGCTCATGTCCGGGGGCGTGACGCTCACGCCGCGGTCCGTGCCGGGGACCCCGATGCCGACCAGGCGGATGCCCGCGCCGACCATGATGAGGTTCTCGGCGTAGTTGCCGGGCGCGACCACGACCGTGACGTGGTGGTCCTGGTCGTAGTTGCTGTCGAGCGCCGGGTTGGAGCCCGTGCCCGCGCCCCTCGCGACCGTCAGGGCGGCCTGGATGGTCTTGAACGCCGTGGCCCACGTGGTGCCGTGGTTGACGGCGCTCGCGGGGTAGCGGTTCGGGGCGGCGACGGTGACGTCGTCGGACCCGTACTTCCCGTCGACGTAGAGCGTGAGCCCCGGCCCGTAGGCCGAGCCCAGCAGGTCTGCGATGTCCGTCTGGACGCCGCGCACGACCGTCCCGATCGCCGCGTTGTGCCCGGCGGGGCACATGCGGTCGAGGCGGTCCTGCTGCTTCGCGGTCAGTGTCGTTGTCGAAGGCAGCATTCCACTCTCCTTGCCCCCGGCTCGCCTCGCCCGCCTCTGCGGGCGCGCGCGGTTGCCCGGCTGCCGCGCCACTGCGACGGCGCCGGGTCCGAGCCCGCGGGGCTAGTCTGTAGCTATTTTGGCTCCCCGGCCCTGGCTTCGGGCGAGGGGGGCAGGTTGTGCCTGCTAGTAGCGGTGGCGGACGGCCGGGTTCTTCGGGATGTACTTGCCGACGATCGGGCCGGTCGGCTTCCCCTCCATGATCGCATTGGACAGCTCCGTGTGGAACCGGCCGCGCTCCTCCTTGCCCAGGCCGTGGTCCCTGGCGACGCGGTCGACGGTGGGCCACGCCTTGTCGGAGGCCTTCTGCCACTCCGCGAACTTGTCCTTCTTCGGCGCGGGCTTCGCCAGCCTCTTCGCCTCCGCCCTGGCGGCGCGCATGGCCACGGGGTCCGCTTTCTTCGGCTCCTCCTCATCGTAGGCCGCGTACCACTTCTCCATGACGCGGCCCTCCGCGGCGTCGTAGTCCTCGGCGGAGGCGCCCCCGACCTTGCCGAGCACGGCGGCGACCCTCGGGCCGAGCCCGGAGTAGTCCCACTCGTGGCGGAGCCTCACCCACCACTGCGCGCTCCCTTTCGCCGGACCCTCCCACACCGGGGAGGCCTGCGGCTTGTCGGCGCCGGTCTTCTTCTCCGCCGGCTTCGCCTCGCCCTCCGCGGTCGGCCCGGCCTCCCCCGGACTCACCCACACGGTCGTCTGCACCTGCTTCCCCATGCGGATGACGGTCCTCTGCTGCGGGACGAGGTGGCCGCGGCCGTGCGCCCGGCCCTTCGCCTTCCGCAGCTCCCCGAGAAGCGCCAGCCGGCGCCGGACCTGGTCGGCGGTCATATCAGCCCCCTCAGCCTGGCCTTGCGCAGGGCCTCCCTGCGGCCGAGCTCGCGCCCGATGGCCGTGGACTTCCTGGCCTCTGGCCTCTTCTTGCCATACTCCGTCCGGCCGATCTTCCGCCAATGCAGCGCGCTGCCGAGCGCCCCCTCCGGCGTCTTGTTGTAGGTGGAGACGCGCGTGGCGTCCGCGACGGCGAACCAGCCCTTGCCGGTCTTCCTGATCCGCATGGTCACACCCTTCGGGAAGCCGAAGGCCCTGTCCAGCTCCATGTCGGCGACCGTCTCCCACGCCGTCTCGTTGCCCTTCGCCGACAGATTCTTGAGGCGGTTGATGTTCTTCTTGTAGTACTCGGCCCGCCGCTCGTCCCTCGGGAGCGCGCCCGTGAACTTCGCGTGCATCCTTTCCTCATAGGTCCCCTTCTCCTTGGATGGGGCCCTTCCGCCCTTTGGGGCCTCCCTGCGGCCGAGCTCACGCCCGATGGCCGTGGACTTCTCCGCGGGCCCGAGCCACGGCGCGGCCGGGCCCCTCTTCCTGGGCGACGGGCGCCGCGGGCGGCCCTCGGACATCCACTCGCCGACGGTCATGCCTTCCATCTTCTTCTTGCTGGCCGCGGCTTTCGGCCCGCCGGCCTTCCCTTTCGCCCGCGCCTGCGCCTCGGCGACCCGCCGCTCCCGGAACTCGTCGTAGGGGTCCTCCTCCTTCATCCGCTCCGCCATGGCGGCGGCGGCGGACACGGCGTCCCCCTCGGCCTGCTTCACAGACCGCCCGGCCATCCTCGCCGCGACGTAGGCGTTGTGGCCGGCGGCGTACGCCTCGTCGAACGACTTCCCGGCCGGCTCCTCAATGCCCAGGATGGACATAACCTCGAGGCCCATCTCCTGGCTGACCTCCGTCACGAAGGGGTCATCGATCTCGTCCCGCGCCTGCGAGGCGCTGGCGACGCCGCCGGACTCCCGGACCGCCTCCGCCCTGGCGACGCGCATCGCCGCGCTCAGCGTCGCGGACTTCTTCGGGTCCAGGCCCTTGATCTCGGCGGCGACCGCGCCCTCGATCTTCTTCGCCAGGGCCTCGGCCTCCCTGTCCCGGCGCCCGGCCGCCTCCGCGCCGGACTCCTTTGGGCCCGCCTTGGCCCCGGCGAGCATCTTCCTGGCCGCGTCCCTCGCGGCGGCCCTGGCGACCCCCGCCGTGGACCACTTTGCCGGTTCCGCCGCCTCGCCCTGCTTCACGCCGGTCTTTCCCTCCGCGGACAACTTCATCTCCCGCGCGCCCTTCTCCTTGAACTCCTCGCCGGCGTGCGCGGCGCGCGCTTTCTTGGCGGCCGCGACCGCCGCGTCGTCGGCCGGGGTCTTGGTGGCCCCGGCGACCGTGGCGTCGACCCAGGCCTTCTCCGCCGCGTCCCACGCCGCGCGGTCCGCCTTGTTGCCGAACGGGTCCGGGGCGAACTTCTCCATTCGGCTGAAGATCCTCCGCGCGGCGCGGTTGCGGAACACGTAGCCGGCCTTTTCCCTGGCGGCCTTGTCCTTCTTGCCCCCGTCGCCGGCCGGCTTCTCACCCGAGCGAACGTACACGGTCGTTTGGAAGGTCCTGCCGCCCCTGGTGACGGTCTTCTTCTGCGGCGTGAGGCCCTCGCGGCCCCTCGCCTTCCTCAGCCCCTCGCGGCGGCCGGCCCCGCGCGGGGGCGGCTCGTCCTCGCCGGTCAGGCGCTTGTGGCGCCTGCGGCGCTCCTCCTCGGTCAGCGGCCTGCCGCCCCTGCCGGCGACGGCGTTCCCCGCGCCGCAGCCCCGGCGGGCCTTCCGCAGCGCGTCGCGCCGGATCAGCTCCCTCTCGATGCTCATCAGCCGCCTCCCTCTAGGATGTTCTTCGCCAGCTGCAGGCCCCGGTGCATGGCGCGGAGCGTCTCCGCCGCGGCCGTCTTGTCCGTCGGCCTCAGCTTCGCCAGCGCCTGGTTGTACTCGGAGTACACCTTGTCGAAGCGCTCCTTGCGGGCCCTCTGCGTCTTCAGCGCGTCAGACTTCGCTTGCGCCGCGACCCCGGGTGCGCCGCTGGCCTTCGCCGGCTTGATCGCCCTCGCCTCCTTCCTGTCCGGGCGGACGTAGACGGTCGTCTGGAACGTCCCCCCGGCGCGGGAGATCGTCCTCTTCTGCCGGACGAGGCCGAACCGCCCGCCCCCGATCGCCTTCGCCTTGCGCAGCGTCGCCCTCAGCGACAGCGCGGTGTCAATTCCTGCCGACATTCCTGGCTCCTTTCACCCGCATGACGGGCGAGTACGCGTCGCCGCGCACCCCGTCCACGGCGGTCTTGACTTCCCTGGCCTTCCTCTTCTGCTCACGCTGGAACGCGTGCACCAGCGTCCCGAGGTCGTCGCCGACCATCACGTCCCGCTCGCCCACGCGGACGGCGTACTCGTGCCTCACGCCGACCATGCGGGCGACGACCCGCGCCCCCCGCATCGCCTCGCGGACCATCGCGTTCGCCTCCGGTATGTTCGTCGGGCCCTTCACCCTCGCGCCCCTCCCGGTCTTCGCGACCCTGACCCAACCGCCCTGGGCCGTCTTCTGGTGCGTGCCGGCCTTCCACTCGCGCCGCTCCCCCGGCAGCGCGACCCTGGCCGCGAACGCGGGCCGCGGCGCGCCGGTCATCCGCTGCCTCGCCAGGCCGAGCGTGCCCGCCGCCCCGGCCTGCCTGGCCCGGCGCCTGGCCGAGACGCCCTTGCGCAGCCCCTCGACGTCGCGGGCCAAGCGGGACTTCGCCAGGACCCTCCGCGGGTCCATTACGCCTCCCCCTCTACGGCCTTCGCCGCCGCGGCGACCGCCTTCTTGGCGACCTCGGCGGTCATGGACTTCCCGCCCTTCGTGGCCCTGCTGACGGCCTCGTCGTAGGCAGTGATCGCAAAGTCGTACGCGTCGTCTTCGTGCCAACCGGCCCTTTCCAGCCTTTTGGCGAAGGTCGAAGCCCGGCCGAGGCCCCGCTCGTAAACTAGCACCTCTCCGATCGTCTTAAAGCCCATGTCGCCGGCCCGGTTTCTGAGCTCGGAAACCACGGACTCCACCGCCTTGCCCGGAGTCTTGGCGCCGGGATAAACGGCGTCCTTCGTCTCCACATAGTACTCCGGCTTCTTGTCCCACTCAGTCCGCAGCCCGTACTTAACAACCGCGTCGGCGCCTAACGCGCGTTTTGCCGCCTCTGTGGCCGCGTCCATCGCGGCTTTACCTGTGCCGGCCAGCTTCTTTCCCGCTTTGGCCCGGATCGCCTCCTTATCGGCCGCCCTCTTCTCGCCCGGCCTGACGTACACCGTCGTCTGCACGGCCTTCCCCTTGCGGTAGACCGTCTTCTTCCTGGCCACCAGCCCCTCCCGGGCCTTCCTCAGGCGCTCTTGCAGCTCCATTTTCCGGCGGATGTCCATCACGTCTCTCCCATCGCGGCCATGATTGCGTCCACGCCCCGGTCCTGGGCGCGGCCCTTCGCCGCCTTCCATTCCTTGGCGGACACGGGCTTTCCCTCGTCGATCTTGTCCATGAGGCCCTGCAGCTCGTCGCCGACGTTCTCGGAGAGGCGGTCGGCGGCGCGGTCGCTGATGTCGCGCACCTTCATGCCGCGCTTCTTGAAGACGGCCAGCGCCTCCTTTTCCGCGGCCTCCATGACCTTGTACTTCTCCTCGTAGGCCGCGTCGAGGTCCTTGGGGACGCCGACCCCCTTCTTGGCCGCCTCGGCCGGCTCCTTCTGCAGGGAGCCGCGCAGCCTTGCCAGGGCCTGGCGATGCGGCAGCCCGCTGTTGCGGTGCGCGACGTACTTGTCGAACGCGGCGCGGGCAAACGGCGAGTACTTGTCCTTGGCGTAGTCGATCGCCTCGTCGACGACCCGCCGGACGCCCTCGTACTGCCTGGTGGTCAGGTCACTGACCGTCAAATCCGGCCTGGCCCACACCGTCGTCTGGAAGGTCCTGCCGCCGCGGGAGACCGTGACCTTCTTCCGCACGAGGCCCGACCTGGCCTTCATCAGCGCCTCCCGCAGCGCCAGCTCCCGCGAGAGGGGGCGCTCGCTCTCCCCGCCTATCCTGAGGCCGGTCACGACGCCGCCGCCACGGTCGCGGTCACGTCGGCCGCGGTGTCGTTGACCAGGACCAGGGACGTGACCGCCGCATCGTAGTGCATGACGAGCAGCCGCCCGAACTGGACGGCCGGGCCCCCGTTGACCTTCGCGCTCAGCGCGGCGGGCGCGCTCACGAGCAGCGTCGTGCCCGTGGCGACCTGCGTGAGGTCGATCGCCACGTCGCCGCCGCCTGTCGCGACCGTCACGTCCTTCACGACGGTCAGGCCGTTCCCGAGCGACTGCACGGAGTCTATGACCTTGTCCAGGCGCTGGTCCGTCGCCGCGCCGGTCCCCTGGATCTTCAGGTCGAGGGTCAGCCTCGCCTCCATCTGCGTTCCTCCTTGGTCGTTGTCGGTATGAAGACTGCCGGCGGCCCTAGCGGGCCGTCAGCTCGGTGGGCATGTGGATCGGGACGCGGACGACCTTCGACTTCATCGCCAGCTTCACTTCGCGATCACCCTCTGTATCCGGAGCCTCGACATGCGGGTAAACCTTTGGACGGCCTCATCCCGCCTAGCGTCTCCCGTCAGCTTTCCCCGCCCGACCTTGCCCCAAGGCACCCCCGCCTTAGCGGCCTCGTCGCGCCGCATGGCACGGCCCCAGCCCTTGATCCACGCCGCGCGCTCCTCCGTCCCTTCCGGGTACGGGCACTTGCGGCTGTCCCCGTACAGGGCGTAGTCCGCGGCGCCTATGAAGTAGGCCGTGTTCGTCACTTCGCCCTCCTGAGCCGCTTCAGCCCCTGGCAGACGCCGAACCGGCTCGCCGGCGCGGACCGCCCCTTCGCGTTCTCGAGCGGCTTGCCGAACAGCTGCGCCTCCCAGCACCTCGCGGACCGCCGCGTGATGGTCGGGTACTTGTTCCCGAGGTTGGAGGCGAACTGCTCGAGCACGCCCCGGACGTTGTGCATCAGGATCCCGAACTCCGCGGTCCTGCGGTCGTACCCTATCTTCTTGGACGGGTGCACGACGAGGGCGATGCCGCCCTTGCTCGCGTGCCTGGCGGCGTCGCCCTCCCTCGTCAGGGGGAACCTGCGGACCTGCGGGTAGCGCGTCACGGCTTCCGCCCCCTGGGCCGGTGGTGCGGGCCCAGGTCGGACAGCACCGCCAAGGCCATGCCGCCTAGCATGGCGGCGGCGCCCCCCGCGAACGCGATCAGCACCCAGGCCCAGTGGACCACGCTACCGCCTGAACTCGGCGCCCTCGAGCGCCTCGTTGACGGCCTCGATCGTCGTCCGCCCGCAGTTCTCGCAGGTCGCCGGCGCGACCGTGACGGCCCCGTCCCGCCCGTACTTCACCGCCGGGCCCGCGTGCCCGGGGTCCACCTTGAAGACGTGGCCCTTGCACGGCTTCGGCTCGGCCTTCTTCCTCGCCTTGGGCTTGTCGTCGCCCCTCTTCTTCCCGTCTTCTGTGTTCTTCGTCGTCAGCATGTCTTTCCTCCCATGATCGCGTTCAGCCTCTCCGGCGTGTGCTCCGCGTCGTTCTTCCTCGCCTGCGCCAGGTCCCTCTCGGCCCGGCGCCTCTTCTCGTCCGTGCGGTCCTCGCTGATCTCCGCCGCCATCCTGGCGGCCAGTTTCCGCTGCGCCCCGACCAGCTCGTCGACCGCGTCCAGTGGCGACGCCGAGCCCTCGTTGACCGTCCGGAGCAGGTCGACCGCGTCCGCGCCGGTCCACCTCTCCTTGCACTTGCCGCACTCGAGGGTCATGAGGTCGTCGCTCGCCCTCACCCTGCCGCCGCAGGGGCAGACCAGGGCGCTCACTCGCCCGCCCCGGTCAGCTCGGCGCGCTCGGCGCAGGCCTCGACCGCCAGCCCCTCGTGCCCGTGCCGCCGCAACCAGACCTCGGCCTGCCTGGCCTGCTCCGCGAGGATGTCGATCCGCAGCCTGTTCCGGTGCGCCTCGACCAGCGCCGCGAAGTCCCTCTCGGCGCGCAGGACGAACCTCCGCCCGTCGCGGAGCGTCATCCTCGCGTGCCACGGCTCCGGCGGCTGGTGGCCCGGGTTGGACTGCGCCAGCTCGACCAGGTCCGCCGCGTCGACCGACAGGGTCTCCGGCTCGCCGGTCGTCTCGTGCGACCCGGCGTGCGGGCACTCGTGGCCGTGCTGGCACCGCGGCCTCAGTATGACGGGCTCGGCGACCACGCTGACGCGCGTCTCGAGCTCCCTGACGTCCTGGCCCTCTTCCATCTTCTCTCCCCTCAGAAGCCGCCGAGTATCCCCGGCGGCGCGGCCTCAGACCCGTTCAGCCTCGCGATCGCCGCGAGCGCCTGGTCCGGCCTCATGCCCTCGGTCGCCGCCGCCACCTTCTGGCCGAACGACGGCTCCTGGGCCGCGAGCCTCTCGATCTCGTCCTGGGCCTCTCCGCTCGCGTCCTTGTAGAAGTCCAGGAAGTCGACCTTCACCGTCATCAGCGCGGCCTGGACGCAGTAGGCCTCCGCCAGGAGGTAGTGGTCCGGCCCGGTCTGCAGCCAGGCGAACCGGCCGCGCTTCTCGACGAAGACCCTGGTGTTCGCCCCCATCTGGTCGGCGTAGTCGGGGACGTCCATCAGCCAGGGCGGGTTCTCGTACCCCCGCGCCCTCACCAGCGCCAGCACGGCGTCGATGGCCTCCGTCCTGTCCAGCGTCAGGGCCCTCTCGTCTCTATTCACGATGGGGTACTTAGCGGAGTCGGAGAAGTAGCACCTCCACAGGCCCTTCTCCTGCTTCTGCGCCTCCTTCACGAGCCTCGCCTCGGGCAGCGCGTCCACCACGGCGCGCTTCACGCCCCACCTCCTCAGCTCCGCCCGCGCGCCCTCCGGGCCGTCCACGACGCCGCACCAGACGAGCGGCGCCCGCAGCCCCTCGCCGGCCCTGAACGCCTGCCTGACCACCATGTTCCACCGCTTGCCGACGTCGATCCCGGCCACCGCGTTCCGCAGCGGCTCCTCGCCCTCCGCCCGCGGCCTGGCCCTCCGCGCCCCGGGGACCTCGCACCCCCTGAGCGCGGCCCTGTCCACCCTGTTCTCGGAGCTCGAGTGCGGCATCCCGCACGCGCTGTTGTCGAACAGCTGCTCCGCGTGCGCGCTCCCCCTAGACTTCAGGAACCACTCGCCGACCTCCCGCAGCGGCACCTTCGGCGCGCCGAACGTCTGGTCCACCCTGAAGCCGCGCTTCCTGGCCCCCGGCCTCTCGTGCACGTACTCCCCGGCCATGAAGCGGTCCAGCGGCCTCCCGCACTCCCCGCACACCGGCCTCAGCTCCGACGCCGGGTCCTCCGGGTCCCACTCTCTGTCGAGGAACTCCCACTCCCCGTCGCCGACCCGCCTCACCACGTTCCGGTACCACTCGAGCGGCTGCCACGCCCCGCACCCGCACCTCACGTGCCACAGGCCCTTGCTCGACTCCCTCCAGTCCACGTCGATCCCGTAGTTCTCGACCGTCGGGTTGCTCACCGCCCTGAAGAGCCTGTGCTCCGACGACTTCAGCCTGTCCGGCGCCATCCTGATGACGTCCTGGTCCATCTCGTCCTTCTCGTCGAGGTAGACCGCGTCCGCCGGGAATTCCTTCCAGCTCTCCACGACGTCCGACGCCGCGTACCTTATCACGCCCCGCCCGAAGTTCTTCTGCCTCACGCTGTCGGCCCTCGCGACCGGTGTGTCCTTCAGGATCCTGGCGTAGAGCGGGATGTCCTTGATCGGCTTGTTGACCCTGTGCTGGACGAACCCGTTCCGCAGGTCCCCGGTCGGCAGCGCGTAGATGACGGCCAAGCCCCTCGCCGCCTCCTCCAGGTGGGAGATGACGAACGCCTCGCTGATCCCGCACTGCACGCTCTTCTCGAGCACGACCTCGCGGTGCGCGTCGAGCGCCTTGTAGATGGGGACGAGGAAGCGCGCGTCCCTGAAGGACATGCGCCTCCCCCTCGTGTTGCGGTGGTGGTAGAGCGCCCAGAAGAGCTTGCGGCTGTCCCGCCGCAGCTTCTCCTTGCGGAGCTCCGCCTCCCTCTTCAGGTTCTCGAGGCTAGGCACGCCGCAGCCGCCTCACGATCTCCTCGATGACGCGGCGGGTGAACTCCAGGCGCAACGCCAGCTCCCTGGTCACCGGTTGCTCCGCACCGTGACTGTCTTGTCGATCGTCACGCCCCCGCCCCCTCCGCCGACGACGCGCTGCTCGATGACGATCCTCCCCGGCGGCTCCGTCCGGTTGTCCTCGTAGCACCGGTACGCGATCGGCGCCAGCGTCGCGACCAGCCCGGCGAGGACCGGCGCCAGCCACCTCCACACGCCCGCTCGCCTGCCCGCTACCACGCCCCCTCCGTCTCGGGATCGTACCCGTGCAGCCACCGGAACCTGTCGCCGACCCACGAGGCCAGCCGCCGCGGCGCGCCCACCGACGCCCCGATCCTCTTCCCGGCCGCGACGCGGCGCGCCAGGGCGATCCGCCACCTCACCGTCCCAGCGTCTCCCGCCGCGTCGGGCCGGTCAGCTCGTACGTCTCGACCTGCCTCACGATCTCGCGCAGGTCGCCGAACTCCCCTAGCGGCACCCACACCGCCGCCGTGTGCGACTGCTCCGGGTACTCGATGCAGACCTGCGTGACGCCGGCCGAGTCCTCGGCCACGCACGCCACGACCTTCCCCGACGTGTAGACGGCCTTCCCCCTCTTCACAGCGAGACCGCCCGCAGGTCTCCGAGCTCGAGGCCGGACACGAAGTCGGCGACCTTGTGCCCGTCGCCCGACAGGTCGACCGCGGCCCCGCACAGGCAGACCGCGCTCGCCTCGGCGGTCGGCGGCGTCCTCCTGTCGGGGTGCGGCGTGCCGTTCACCTCGTAGACGACGGGGTAGTCGACGCGGTTGCGCGTCACGACCATCTTCCCCCGGCACACCGGGCAGCGCAGCGCCCGCCTTCTCGGCTTTCCCACGGCTCTAGACGTTGGCGGCCATGAAGCCCAGCTTCTCGCCGAACCGGTCTATGGCCTTCTGGGCCTCCTCAACCACAGCCTTGTCCCGGTCGCGGCCCTCCTTCTGCGCCCTGTTGGCGTGGTCCTGACGGCACGCCCTCATCCAGCCGGCCATCCACGTGTTGCGGTCCGGCCCCTCGCCGTACGGGCACTCGCACTCCTCGCCCATCGCGAAGTACATGCCCTGCCCGAGCACGTCCGGCAGCTTCGCCTCGTCCCGCAGCGTGCGGAGCACCTGCAGGATCGCGGTCTTCAGGCCGTCGGTGAACGCCTTCTTGCAGCACTCGCTGCGCTCCTTGAACGTCGGCTTCCTCTCCTCCAGGCTCATTGGGCCGCCCCCTTCCCGTCGTCTTTCGCCTTTCCGCCGTCCACGGCCGCGGGCTCCTTCGCGCCGGCCTTCGCGTCCTCCACGGCCTTCTCCGCGGCCTTCGCCGCCTTGTCGAGGCCGGCCATCAGGTTCTCGGCCTCCTGCTCCTTGGCAGGCGTCGGCCAGTTGTCCGCGCGGATCGCGGCCGCCAGCGACAAGGCGAGCGAGCCCGCCCCCGCGAACCGCTGCGCGTTCTTCTCGTCGCCCTTCCGCACCGCCTGGCCGGCGAGCAGGTCGCACTGCGTCGCCTCCCGGTCCAGCGCCTCGAGGGCCCTGTTCGTGTCGATGGTCTTTCTCACTTCGCTTTCCTCGCTTTCCTCTTCGCTATCCCGGCCACCGCTGCGGCGACCGCCTTCTTCAGGACATTGAGCAGCGAGACGCGTACGACGACCTCGAGCTCCCCGAACCCCACCTTCGTCACCTTCACGATCTTGAAGCCCGGGTCTTTCCGGTCCCGGGCCTTTGCGACCGCCTTCTTCACCCGCCTCCGCGGTTTCCTCTTTTTCACTGGCATCAGCTGCCTCCTCCGTTCGTTATCTCCGCCAGGATCCGCATGTGCCGCGGATCCTCGTATCTCGCCTTGTCCCGGCCGACCGTCAAGCCGTACTGCCGGGTGATCTCGCTCTCGATCTCCACGCGCAGGTCGGCGCACCGGCCGTCATCGAAGCGGGAGTACCTCGGGTCGTAGAGGATGTCCTTCGCATCCACCAGGTGCCGCATGCTCCGGTCGCGCAGGCCGCTTCGCCACACCGTCTCAGCCAGGCGCAGCAGAGCCCACGCCTTGTCGCAGGCCACGTCCACCAGGTCCGGCCTCAGCTCCAAGGCGCAATGGTAGTTATCGACCGCGGTGACCCACCACCCCTTGTTCGCCGCGTCGTGGCCCATCCGCCGGTAGACGAACGCCCGCGCCGTCTCGATGTCGTCGTTCGCCCCGACGTCGGCCTTCCGAAACCGGGCCTCGCTGTCATTCATGAGATTGGTGGAAACCTGCTCGGCGAGGTCCACGCGGTCGCACCGCAGGGCCGCGTAGACGAGGTTGACCCCGGCGTGGTGCCGGACGTACGGACTGCCGTACTTCAGCGCGTGCTCGTAGTACGGTATCGACCCGCAGTGGTCGTCCTTCTCCCGCTGGATCTCCCCTAGGAGCAGGTAGGCCATCGGCCGGGCCTCCAACCTGCCCTTCTCGAAGACGTACTTCGCCAGCAGGACCTCCGCGTCCTCGTACTCCCTGAGGTTGTAGAGCTTCACCCCATTGTGGAAGCTGCGCTCTCCGGCCTGCGTCCTCGGGTGCGTCCCGATGCTGAAGTCGTCGGGGTACTCCCGCGCCTGCGGCGGCGTCTCGTTGCCGTCGCACCCCAGGACCAGCCAGCACCACAGGCCGATGACCGCCGCGACGATGCCGACGATCGCCAGATACTTCAGCCAGGGCCGCAGGACGTCCCTCCAGAAACTCACCGGGACGCGTGTCCCTTAGCCGGCATCAATCCCTCGAGCTCACGCAGCTCCGCCGCGGCCGGCCCCCACTTCATATCGGGGTCCGGGACGTACGTCAAACCCCCACCGCGGCCCCACACGAGCCAGCCCTCCGGCGTCCGGGCCGCGTAAAGCCGCGCCCCCTCATGGAGCACCGGCAGCTCCACGAAGTGCACCGCCGGCGGCGACGCGACAGCTGCCTGCGCCGGCTTGTTGGCGTAGTCCAGCACCGCCCACGTCACGGCTCCCGCGGCAAGCGCCACCAACGCCGATACGAAAATCCACCTGCTCTCTCTCATGATCCCCTCCTTACTTAGCGCGCCGAGCGCACGAGCGCGAGCGTCGACCACTCGCGCCGGCACGCCTCGCACCGCCAGACGCCCGGCCTGACGATGTTCTTCTTGAACGTCGTGCCCCCGCACGCCGGACAGGCCCACACGCCTTCCGCCACTCCGCCTCCGTGTCCTTCCCCGCCAGACCGTCCTCGAGCCCCTCGAGCCTCGCCAGGAGCAGCGCTATCCTCCGCTGCTGCTCCGGCCGCAGGACCTGGGGGTACCGCAGCGGCGCCGTCATGGCCATGTGGCGGATGCAGCGCCTGTCTCTCTTGCTCAGCATTCACGCTTCGCCTCATACGTCACCCCATTGATGACCACGCTTCCTTGTATCGCGCCGGAGGAGTTCGGCGCGTCAACCGTCGTGTACGGCCAACCAGGCGGACACCACAACGGGCTCCACCACCGTTGCCACGAGTAAGCGAGCGGCCGCGTCCGATCCTCCTCCGCCCTGATCTTCGAGAGCACCGAGGCGACCGTCTCCTCCACGTGGATCGGGTCGTACGCGTCCGTGAAGATGGTGGCGGTCTTGTCCCCGCCCTCGACCTTCCTTATGGCGCGCAGCGGCAGCCCTAGGACATTGCCGTCGGGCTCCGTCACCTCGATCCAGCCGTCTACCCGCATAGCCCGGCCTCCTTTCGCTCCTCCTCGGTCACGGGCCTGTTCGTGGCCCTCCTGATCGCCTGGTACACGCCGGGGTAGAGCCTCAGCGCGCACTTGGGGCAGAGCAGGTCGTCGACCTTGAACTCGTACATCCAGCCCCGGTCCCGGACGGCGGCCATCCTGGCCTGGCGCGCCGAGGGGTACCGGTGCCCCGCCGGCTCGCCCACCTCGTCCAGCACGTCGCACTCGTCGCAGCGGGCGTAGTATTGCCGCTCCACCCACCGCGTCTCCATCCCCGGCACGTCAACCAGAATGTTCGCGTCCTCCTTGCTCGGCGCCCGGCACGATTGCCCCACCCGAACGCGCTCGATCTCATCGCAGTGTATCAACGCTCCCTCCTCTCGGCCAGGGCCCGGTCAATCCGCCGGCGCACCACTGCCTTTGCGTTGCGCAGCTGAAACGGCTGTTGGTAGCCCTGCACCCACAGGCGGCAGCCGCCGCCCTCGCCCGGCTCGATCCTCTCGAGGTCCTCGACCGGGAACGAGAGCGCGCACCCGCTGTCGGCGGTCACGCGGACGAGGCCCCTCTCGCCGCTCATGCTTTCCTCGCCGCGTCGGTCGCGGACCGCACGAGCGCGTCGATCTCCTCGATCTTCTCCCGCACCAGGAGGACGTCGCCTCCGGGCAGGTCAAGCTCGACCACGCTCTCCACGCCGGGGTTTTCCGCCTTCACAGCCTCCCCCGCCGGCCCCCACCCGGCGACCTTGTCCAGCCTGTACGTCAGGCAGGAGCCGTCCGCCCCCGTCAGCCGCACCCAGGTCTGTTCAGGCCCCGCCATGTCACCCCTCCTCGACGCTCTCGGCGTCGATCGTCCTGTCGTCGTCGAGCGGCTCCCCGGGCTCGAGCGCCCGGAGCTCGAGCAGCTCCCGCCTGATCTCCGCCTCCGACTTGTCCCCGCCGGCGGCGTGGTAGTTCGTGACGACCTGCTGGAAGTGGAAGAGCGTCTGCCGGTCGTCCTTCGGCGCGCTCATCCCGAGCAGGGCGAAGAAGTCCTGGATCGCCAGCCTCTGCTGCTCCACGATCTTCGCGTCCGCCCGCTTGGTGTGGACCTCGTAGTCGTCCTTCCCGTACTTCGTCTCCTCGTATGTCGGGTCCATTTGGATGATCCGCTCGAGCTGCTCGATGACCGGCATCACCTTCCCGAACATCGCGCGCTGCATCGCCTCGCGCCTCTCCGCCTGGAGCGCATTCACCCTCTCGACGAACGGCTTCTCCTTGTGCCAGCGGACGATCGTGTTGGTAGAGACGCCGACGACCTCGGCCCACTCGCTCAATCGTTTCGTCTCTCCGCCGTAGACCAGCCGCTCGGCGTACCGCTCCTGCTGCAGCGTGAGGCCGTTGCGGTTCTTCCTGTTGAGGTTGAAGCCGCCGTTGCCTCCGCGCCCGGCGCGCTGCCGCGCCGCGACGAACCCCTCCTCCCTGTTTAGCTTCTCCGCCGGCAGCCTAGCCAGGCGCTTCCGCTCCTCGCTCGAGTACCTGTTGCCCAGGGCTTTCACCCTGGAGCTTGTCTTCTTCCGGTTCGCTAGTGTCTTGGGCATTCCGATCCCCTTCCTGCACACCGGCAAACCCTTAGCGGTATCGGAGACTAGGACTTCGCCGCCTTCGAAAGCTCCGCGACCTCGTTGCGCAGCTTTCGCACCAAGCCCCATTCCTTCTTCCCGAGCGCGACGCTGAGCCGCCGCGCGATCGACGCTATGACCGGCTGCGCATCCACATAGAAGCCGCCGCCGGCGCCGCTCTCCCCGCACACCGCTATCGCCTGCTTGACTGTCATCGTGGTGCCCATCATTCCCTCCAGTACGTCACGCTCCCGGTCTTCAGGTCCAGGCAGCAGAAGCCGACCGACACCGCCGCGAACACCTTGGCCGCGTCCCACGCATTCTCACCCAGCTCAAAGCCCCCGACCACGTACACGCGCCTCACCCCCGCCTGGACAATCAGCCTGGCGCAGTTCCGGCACGGGACCCCGGTCACGTACATGTCGCCGCCCCTCGCCCTGGGCCCGGCCTGCAGCAGGGCGTTCGCCTCCGCGTGCACCGCATGGCACGACTCGAGCCGCTCCCTGGTCCCGGGCTCGTGCCGGTCCCTGGCGCAGGCCGCGCAGTGCGGGAACCCCCGCGGCGGGCCGTTGTACCCGGTCGAGACGACCATGCCGTCCACCGCCACGACCGCCCCGTGCTGGTGCCGGAGGCACGCGCTCCGCTCGGCCGCGACCCTGGCCAGCTTCCCCAGCATCTGGCTGGTGGTGATCCGTGCCCTCCCCGTCATCGCCATTTCCCCCTGTCTGTGGTCCCTCACCGGATAGCCCCCGTTCGCGCGAGGACGGCCGCCATGGCCGCGTTTTGGGCCCGGCAGTGTGTCTGTACCCCCGGCGGGGCGGATGCGGCACGGGCCATCCTCGCGCGACTGGCGGCGCGCCCGCAGAGGCCCGCGGAGGCCCCGTGACGGGCCTTCCGGCGCATGGCCGCGTACGAGCCGGTCCGGAACCACGCCCGGGCCCCCGGGGCCCTCCTGGCGCGGGCCAGGACGCGACCGGCGACGGCCGCGGGGTCGCGCCGGACCTCGTGCTCCCAGACCCGCATCACCGACCAGCCCAGGTAGTTCAGCCGGCGCCGCACCTGGCGGTCCCGCTCCCTGTTCCTGGCGATCTTGCCCCGCCAGAAGGCGACGTTCGACTTCGGCTCCTTGTAGTGCCGCGGGCAGCCGTGGAAGAAGCAGCCGTCCACGAACACGGCGAGCCTGACCTGCCGGAACGCGAAGTCCGGCCGGCCGTCCACGTCCCCGGCGTCCCTCTCGAACGGCAGCCCGGGGTCCGCGGCCCTCCGCAGCTCCTCCGCCAGGGCCAGCTCCGGCTTCGTGTCCCGGCTCCGGATCCTGCTCATGATCTCGGAGCGCTTCGCCTTGCTCACCGTGTCCACGGGCCTACCAGTCCTCGTCGCCCAGCGGCCACTGCAGGTTCGCGTTCGGGTCCGCCTGCAGCTTCTTCCTGGCGCGCGCCGCCCACACCATGATCTTGAGCGCCATGGCGGCGGTCTGCGTCGCCTCCTGCTCGAGCCGCGTCAGCATCGAGCCGCCCCAGTCCCGGCCGCGCGCGATGGCCACGATCTCGCTGACCTCCTCCTTCAGGATCTCCACTGCGTGCGGCAGCGTCGGCGGGTCGCCGAACTTCACGTGCGCCCGGCGCAGCTCCGCCTCCGCCTTGTCCGCGATCTGCGCGTAGAGCAGGTCCCTGTCCTTGTCGTTCATGCCTTACCTCCGGCTATTTCTCCCCACGCCTCGCGCGGGCTGATCTGCCTCACCTCGTACGACCCCACCTCCGACACGAAGTCATCGAACATGACCGGCACCGCGGCCTGTGCCTTGCAGAGGAGCTGGTGCACCGCCGCCCTCGTCTCGGGGTGGTCGGTCGGGTCCGACCTCACCGCGAAGATGTGCCGCCACTGCCTCATGTTCGCGCGGAACACCAGCTCCGTCCTCGTCCCGATGGGAAGGACCTGCCGCGCCGACCGCGGCTTGTACCCCATCTTCCGCAGACCGAGGTACACCGCCTCTGTCAACTCAAGCCATTGCCGCAGCGTCCACGTATATTCGTACCCGGCCTCTCGCCCGGTTTCAAAAATTTTTTCATCCAGCGGCAGGTCGTTCGGCACGAAGCCGAGCTCGCCCTTCCTCGAGTAGTCCATCCAGATCGTCGACTCCTGCGCCATTGACGCGAGCCGGTGCCGAACCAGGGCGTGCGACACCCCCCTGCTGATGTCGCAGAAGCGGGCGGTGAAGCCCGCCATCTCGATCATCGCGTGGTGCCCCCTGAGCAGGAGCTGCGCGACGAACCGCCTCGCGCTCCCCTCCGTGATCTTGTCCTCCGACCGGTAGCACGTGCGCCCGGCCCTCTCGATCGCCTCGAGCGGCCGCGGCGTCATGTCGACAATCTCCGCCCGCCCCTTATTGATTATCCGCATTTCCCAACCCCTCCATCGCCGCCTCGACGCGGCGCTCGATGTCCTGCTGCAGGTTCCACTTCCCGCTGCGGGTGGCCCGCTCGACGGCGTCCTCCACCATCCTCCCGAGGGAGGCCTCCAGAGTCGCGTGCATCTTCCGGTAGACGATGTCCGCCACCGCGCCCTCGAGGTCGTACCGCTCGATCGCCTTCTTGACCGCGTCCCGGCAGGCCTCCGCCTGCTGGTCGAGCATCGGCTCAAGTATGTGGAAGACGTGGCCCCGGAGCCCGTCCAGGTGAAGCGTCGCCGTCACCGGCGGCCCCAGCTCCGGCCTTCCGTACAGACTGTCCTTTTCCCCGCCCATGTCAGCCTCCATTCTCGATCCTGTGCAGGAACCGCCTACGCAGCTCCAGGAACACCGCCGCCGTCGCGCGGCAGTCCTCGAGGGCGTCGTGCAACTTGACGACCGGGACACCGAGCCCCTTCGCCATCACCTCGAGCTTCCCGCTCCCGCTCGGCGCCAGGCCCACGTACTGGGCCGACCGGTAGAACTGCAGCACGTCCAGCACCTTCGCCGGGTCGACGAAGTACCACAGCGGCGTCCGAACGCGCTCTCCCACCTGGTAGAGGAAGTCGATGTCGAACTTCACATTCTGCCCGATCGTCCAAGGCCGCTTCTCCTTGTCCTTCCTGCAGCCGGTGTTCTTCTCGTAGAACGCCTGCAGCCGGCGGAACGCCTCCGCCTCCTCGAGCCCCTCGTCCATCGCGCGCTCGAGCTGGATGCCGTGCACCGCCACGGCGCGCTCCGTCACGCGCAGGCCCCGAGCCGGCTTGACAAGCGTCTCGAAGGAGTCGTGCGACCTACCGCCGACGTAGTACACCGCCGCGATCTGCATCACGGCGTCCCGCCTCGGGCTGAAGCCGCCGGTCTCCGTGTCGACGACGACGAACGACTCGGCCTGGCGCCAGGACGCCCTCACCCGGCCCGCCTCGGCGCCAGGAGGATCCAGAGCTCGCAGTCCATCGCGTGGGCGAGCTGCGCCACCGTCAGGACCGTGGGGTTGACCTGGCCCCGCATGAGGTTGGTCACGTACCCGGGCCTCTTGCCGGCGCGCCTGGCTAGCTCCGACCTGGAGATGCCGGCCTTCTCCTGGGCCGAGCGCAGGGCCTCCGCGACCTTCTCCGCGATGTCCCCGCGCACCGGGGCTACTGGCGCCGTCGTCTTCGCAGCCACTCGTCCGCCTCCTTCTTGGTCCTGAGCACCTGGCTCGCCGGGACGATGTAGGTCCCGCTCAACGCGACGAGCTTGCCGCGCACCCCCTGCTTGGCCAGCTCCGCCACCCGGGCCGTCAACGCCGGCTCGATCTGCACGCCGGCGATCGCCTCAACGACCTCGACCCTCACACGCAGGACGTCCCACCGCGTCGACGCGCGGCCCCCGGGGGCGCGCCTCACCACGGCCCAGGCCTTGTCGCCCGGCTCGATCCACGTCTCGAACTTCGTTCCCATCAGTTCTTCCTTCTCTCCCTCTCGTTCTGCGCGAAAATGGCCGCGTAGGCCATCTGCCGGTTCTGCTCCCGATCTCCCCTCTGTATCACCCACACCCACGTGTGCTTCGTGAGCGAGCTGAAGAACTCCCGCTTCACCCACCGGACCGCCATTCCCTTGCCTCTCCCCCGACGCTCACGGTCGCGATGCCGTTAAGGTCCTTCTCCTCGACAGCCACTTTTCCGACCACGGAAGCGGCGAAGCGACCTTTCCCCCAGATCAGCGCCCAGACCGTTCCGCACAGTGCGCACGTCGCGTACCTGTCCCCGAGCGCCGCGGCGATATGGCCGCGGCACGCGCGGGTGGCCCAGGCGTAGAGGCTCGTCGAGTCCGGCCTCCCGCACTCGGTTGTGCAGATGTCCTGTCCCCGGACCCACCGCCGCTGCTGGAACCTCTCGTACTCCGTCTTGAGCTGGCACCTCCCGCAGTAGACGCTGATGCGGCTGCACGCGTCGAGCGACGGCTCTCTGTCTCGCAGGTACACCTGAAGGAAGGAGAGGTCTTGCACCAGGCCGCACGCCGGGCACCGCGTGTGGTGGCCCGATGTCAGGAGCTCGACCCGCTCGTCAGGCGTCGGCTCGATCAATTCCAGGCCCGCGCCGTGCGCCCACCGACGCAGGGAGGCCGCGGATTCTCCCGGATTCGGCTTCCAGCCTACCCGCTTCTCGAACATCTCCTCGCCCTCGACGGGGTCCCCTTGGCCGGGATACCACCGCTGCGGCCCGCACATTCGCCGGTAGAACTCGTGCAGGTTAGGCATCCTTTTTCCATGCCTTCGTCGGGCCGTGCACCTCCACGAAGCCCACGTGCCCGCAAAGGGCCGCGAAGCGCCGGCGCGCGCCGCACCTCGGGCACTCGATGACGTCGACGACGCCCTCGAGCATGAAGCGCGGGACCGCGAGGCCGCACCCTTCGCAGAGGTGGAACACGAAGTACAGGCTCGGCTCGATCTGCCTGGCCGGCCGCTCCTCGTATCCGAACATCAGTGTCCCCCTCCCAGCGCGGACAGGCGCCCCTCGTCGCCTGTCCGCTGGGGGATGTCGGCGGGGGGCGCCGCCGAGCGAGCCCTCCCTCGGCGCCCTACCGCGCCCCCGGAGGCGGACGCCTCCCCGCCGTGTCCCTTCTTCAGTAGCACCTGACCTCCCAGACGACGAGCCGCTCGCGGTGTATACCGACCCGCTCATTGAAGAGCGTGAACTCCACCGCGTGCCCGGGCCACTGCTCGAGCGTCTCCATCAGCCTCCCGTAGTCCTCGCCCCCCATCGCCGCGCGAAGCCACGCACGCGTCGCCTGGAATGTCCCGAGCTTGAACGCCTCTCGCATGGGCAACTTGACAGTCGACGCAATACATTGGAAGAGCCCGCCGACCCAGGCCGCCTCACCCTGCACGACCAGGCTGCCGATCGGCGTGCACTCCGAGACCAGGAAGTCCCCAGGTGCGTAGTGCCCCAGCCTGATACCCGCCAGCAGGACGAAGACCGCCTGGTGCCAGGTCATCACGCCTAACCACTCGTGTCCGGGCTCGAGCCAGCGGACGCCGAAGCCCCGCTTGGCGTCGCAGTCCTTGCCGCGAAGCGCCTTGAACTCCCGCCACGTGTGCAGTCGGGGCCGGTTGAACAGCCCGGTCGCGTCGACCTCGTACCACTTCCGCTTACTCGTGATCCTCATCATAGCCTTACCTTATTATACAAGCCCGACGCGCTGTGCATACACGCCTCAAAGCGCGTGCTTGTTCTTCCAATCGGCCAGGGGCGTGTCAACCCAGTCGCCGAGTTCGAAGAGCACCTCGAGCCGCCGCTTCACCCGCTGGTACCGCTGCCAGTGCTTCTCGGTCTCATCGGGTATCAGGTCTCTGTTCCCCTTCCGGAGGTACTGGTCCCACTTCTTAGTCCCGCAGTTGTAGGCGCTAATGTAGTAATACTCCACGTCGCATGGCCGCATCTCGCCGTCGGGGCCCTGCTCCTGGTACTGCTTCTCGTACTGGGCTTTCAGCTCGGAGAGCACCTCGAGCGCCACGCGGGTGCACACGACCGGGTTGAAGAGATCGCGGACCGCCATCTTCCGTTGCCACGCGTGCCGCTGGTGTACTTGCAGCCAGCCGAAACACGTGGGGCTCTTCGCGTCGTTCTGGGCCTCGGCGTAGCCCATGCTCTCCACGCAGCCGAGCGCCAGGACCTGTGCGACCGAGAACTCAGTCTTCTTGATCTCGCCCAGGACCGCCAGCGGCAGGTCCGCGTGAACGCACTTCACGGCGAACCTCTCCCTCTCCGGCAAGTGCCACCGCAGTTTCGCCCATTGGTAAGCCGCCTGGGTGCCCAGCACCGACCATACCCCAGCGACTGCCGTTACCGTCAGCGCCGTCGCGCGCCAGCGCGCGCGGCTCCACCAATGCCTCCTCCTGTGCTCGTGTTCCGTGGTCATGTCCCCTCCCGTCGCACGACCTGCAGCCTGCCCAGCCGCCGATCCTTGCTTCCCTTGAGTATCGCCGTGCCCATCCGGGCAAGGCTGTACGCGTCCACCAGGTTGTCGTCCCAGGAGTCGTCGACCCCAGACCACCTGGCCGCTGCGTGCTCGCGCACCCGCATCTTGTCCGCCTGGGAGAGGCCGTCGGTCACCCACGCCTTCAGCGTGACCGGTGCCACTTCCGTGAACGGCACGCCGGCCCTCCACCACCGCTGGCGCATCCAGGCGCCGAGCTCCGCGAGCCTGGTCAGGGCGTTCCCGCTGCTCCGCATGCTGTAGCCCTCGACCACGATCAGCGCCGCGTCCCGCCACCTAATCCCCCGCAACAGGGCGTCATAGCCCCGGAACCTATTCGGCCCCTTGCGCCAGTCCCTGGGCGCGGCGCGCTTCACTGCGCTCTCGAGCCGCGAGTCCACCAGGGTGACGAACGCGGACGCTGTCAGCGACGGGTCGATGCCTACGACCCTGACTCGACGCACGCCGCCCACTCCTTTCGCAGCTTGTCCCCGAACTCGAGCTCATCGAACAGCACGTCCGCGTTCTCCTGTCGCGTGTCCTGGTGAGTGATCGGATAGTCGACGGCGAAGACGCGTTCCTCCACCGTGCGCAGCTGCACCAAGTCCCGGTTTTGGAGGATCAGCCGCCTGTGCTTCCGCAGCTCCTCCACCACCTTCGGCGGCCCGACCGGCACGCCGGCGACGACCGCCTCGTACATGGCGCGGACCGTCGGGTACTTCGTCGCCAGGTCTAGGGCCGCGGCGTCGTTGATCCTCCTGGACGGTACCAGCACCCCATCCGACGGGTCGCCGCGCAAGGAGTGGAACACCTCGAAGCTGTAGTCGAGCGGCTCGGTCTGCAGCTCCTTCTTCCGCGGCTTCCACAGATGCACGCGCCCCCCAACCAACTGCTGCCAATCGTGGTCGTCGCTCACGCACAGGGCCCGCTTCGCGTGCCACGACGCGCGGGACGATGCCCGCTCCCCGACGGTCGCGGCCGCGATAGTGTACGCGACGTCGTCCGCCTCGTACCCCTCCGCTATGGCGCTCATGCCGAGCCCAATGGCCGGTACCGCCCCCTGCAGCAACTCGACCTGAGCGTAGACGTGCTCCTTGCCCTCCTTCGAACGGTGGGCCTTGTACCTCGCGGAGGCGCTCTTCCGCACGTTCGTCTTGCTGTCCCAGCAGCAGATCAGCATCCCGCCCGGCGTGAGGAAATCCCGGCGCAGGGCCATCAGGCCGCGGAGCATGCCGTAGACGACGCCCGTCGGCCGGCCGTCCCGGGTCTTGAAGGTCTTGAAGGGCGGACGCTCGTACCGGAACGCGAAGTTCGTCCCATCGACGACGACCGCCCCGTACCTACCGCTGCCCGTCTTCTTCAGGCTCGGCATCTCCCTCTCCTTTCGCGGCCTCGACCGGGACGACCGTGATGTTGTGCGACGGCGCCGAGTGCAGGATCGTCGCGCGCGCCACCGTCAGCGCCATGTTCCGGTCGATGCCCCGCCGGAGGAACACAGCCATGACCGCGGTCAGGAGCTTCTTCAGCTGGCGCCCCTTCAGCCGGCGGTTCTTGTACTTGTTGAAGAGCGGCTTCAGCTCCCGCTCGATCTCCCCGCGCAGCTTCGCCATATCGAGCTTCATCTGCGTCTCCGCCGCGGCCAGTGCGTCGACCGGCACGTGCAGCTCCTTCGCCACGCGCAGCGCGTTCGCCTCGGGCGTCACCTTGTCCAGGTCGGCCTTCAGCGCCTCGTCGAACACCTCGCCGACGGTTCTCTCAGCATCCATCACTCCTCCTTACCCAGTTCAGGCCCCTTCAGGAGCCGCTTGTCGCCGCCGTAGAACGTGCGGCGGATCTTCTTCACCCTCCTCCAAAGCACGAAGAGGTCGAAGACCGCCGGCACCGCGACCAGGGCCTTCATCGTCTTGTCGATCCGGCGAACGCGGTACCGGGCCATGTCGCCGGTGATCCCGAGCGACGCCGCGACGAGCTCCGGGTCCCTGCAGCGGACGTACCGCTTGAAGACCCCGTAGTTCGTCCTGGACAGAGCCTGGCGCATCGCCAGGTCAGCCGCCCGATGGGTGCGCTTCTGGAAGTAGTCGACGTACTCCGCCAGGACGCGGCTCAAGTAGTTCAGCTGCCTGTAGACCACGACGTGGCTGACGCCGTAGATCGCCATCGCGTCCTCGACCGGCGTCGCGGAGGTCTGCACCAGCGTGAGAAGCTCCCGATCCCGGCCGACGAAGAACCGCTCGATCAGGATCCGCGCGATACGGAGCTTCCCCCTGTACCTGATGCGCGCGAGCCGGTGCTCCTCCCACAGGACCTCCGAACTCGGGTGCTCGCGGGTCACGCCCTCCCAGTAGCGCTGCAGCCTCAACCGAGCTTCTCCACCGCGTTCCTAGGTGCGGTCAGGTCCAGCGACCCGAGCCTGATGCTGATCCTTCCCTTCCTGGCCTTGCCCGTGATCGCCCCGTCGAAGCCGGCGAACGGCCCCCGCGTCACGCGCACCATGTCGCCGGCGGCCAGCCGCGGCTCGAGGCGCTTGAGCACCATGTCGGCCCCGTACCGGAGCAGGTCGCACACCCAGGCCGTGTCCTCCTCGCCCAGGGGCGCCGTCGCGCCCTCGAGCATCGTCAGGACCTGCGTCGTGACGTCGTCGCGGCGAAGGAACTCCAAGGCCTCCTGGCCCGGGTCGTCGACGGCGACGAACGCGTACCCGTATAGCGCCGGCACCGTCTTCTGCCTCCCGTCCTCGATGATCGTCTGCGTCGGCACCAGGAGTTCCGCACCCCCCGGGCACCTGCGCACCGCCGCCGCCGCGGTTGCTCTGGCCGACCACGCCCTCAACTCCGCGGCGTAGTACGCCCTCGCCATCACGCTCCCCTCCCAGTCATCCGGCCCTACGGCCGGGGGGACGGCGGCGCGATACGGAGCGGCCTCCTCGACCAGACCCTGCCCAGCTTGTGCCTCGCCCCCATGAACTCGTCGACGCCGGCCATGGCGTAGTCCATCTCGACCAGGATCGGCTGCAGGGTCACCGGGTAGCGCAGCCGCCCCTCGACCCCCGACAGGAGGTGTTCGGCCCTGGAGATGTCCTCCTTCTTGCGCAGGTCGACGACTACCTTGAGCTCGGCCGACCGCGCACGCTCCAAGATGCCCAGGGCCGTCGACACGTCCTGGCGCCAGGTCTCCTCCGCGTCCGCGGTCGTCGAGATGACCGGGGCCAGGGAGATGTGCGTGACGCCCCGGAGCCACGGCTGCTCGAGCGACCCGTTGGTCTCGAGGTGGATCCGGTAGCCCGCGCCCGTCAACTCGTGCAGCAGTGGGTCCATCACGCGCCCATCGACCCGCGCCGGCTCCCCGCCCGACAGGACGACGAGCGGCCTGACCGGAACCATGGACGAGCGCCGGCGGATCTCCCCGACGACGTCAGACACCGTCTGCCGACCGGGCCCGACGACGAAGTCCGTCGAGCATTCCCCGCCCTCGATGCACCGCCCGCGCTCGTAACACCACGGACACTTCCTGTTGCAGTGAGCGAACCTGACGTACACCGCCGGTGCCCCCGCGAACGCGCCCTCCCCGACCAGGCGAGTGGTAATGTCCTTGACCCGGACCTCCTCGAACCGACTCATGCTGTCTTCCTCCGCTTCCTCTTGAACTTGGAGAGGACCTTCTGGACCTCCTCCTCGATGTCGGCGTAGACCACACCCAGGCTGTCCTGCTCGTGGCCCCATCGCCGATTGATCTCCACGTCCGCTACCAGGGGGACGGTGACGCCCTCAATCGGGCGCTCCATCTCCTCGCGCATGATCTCGGACACCGCCTCCGCGTCGCCCTCGTCGCACTCGCAGACGATGCAGTCGTGCACCGTCAGAACAGGGAACGCGGTCGGCAGCTCCTTCTCAAGGCGCGCGTCGATCCGCGCCAGGGCGATCAGTGTGCACTCGGCCGCTGGTCCCTGGATGAGGAAGTTCGCGCCCTCGCGCAGAACGTGCCTGACGATCAGGTCGTCGTCGTACCCGACCTTGTCCAGCCGCCTGACGCGGCCGAACATGCTCCGCAGCCGCCGCTTCTTTCGGATGCGGCGGTGCGTCCTCTCCAGGAACGCCGCGATGCCGGAGAACTCCTCGAAGTACTTCCGCCTGAACTCCTTCGCCTCGTCGGGCGTGCAGCCAACCTGCTCCGCGATCTGGTACATGCCGCTCCCGTAGATGATGCTGAAGTTGAGGGTCTTGGCGATCCGCCGCTCCTCCTTGCTGATCTTCCCGGCCGGCTTGTCAAACATGACGACCGCGGTCCCCAGATGCGCGTCCCCACCCTCCGCGAACACGCTGAGCATCTTCTTGTCCCCGGACCTCTGCGCGATCAGCCGCAGTTCCATCTGCGAGTAGTCGCGCTCGACCAGTGCCCGCCCCTCCGGTGCGGCGAACAGCATCCGGATGTCGCGGTCCCGCGGGATGTTCTGCAGGTTCGGGTCGCGGCTCGACAGCCGCCCCGACTCCGTCCCGTTCGACAGGTACCGCGTATGGATACGCCCGCCGACCTGCCGCTCGAGAATCCCGCGTATGAACGTCGAGTGGTAGGTCTGCCGCTTCCTGTGCAGCTGCAGTAGGCCGGGGATCGGGTGCCGGTCCTTCAGGCGCTCGAGCTCGTCCTTGTCGACGCTGTAGCGCGTCTTCGTCTCGCGCCCCGGCGGAAGCCTCAGCTTGCCGTAGAGCAGGTCCGCCGTCTGGCCGTCCGCGTCTATATTCCAGTCCTCGAGGCCGTGGCGCCTGGCCATCTTCCGCAAGACGCCCTCGACGTACTCAAGGTCCGCGGCGAACTTCGTGTCCAGCTTCCGGAAGCCGGCGACGTCGATCGGCGCACCGCGCATCTCCATCTTGTTGAGCACCCGCCTGGCCGGCATCACGATCTGCTCGTACAGCCGCAACGCCTTCGGCTCCTCGGCGCGCAGCCGGCCTGTGAACACCCGCGCCAGCTCCCATGTCACCGCGGCGTCGACCGCGGCGTATTCCGCCAGGACGCCGGACGGGATGTGCCCGTACCCGAAGGCCGCCGGTGGGTCGTGCCCCTCTTTCGCCGCGGCCTTCGCGTCCTTCGCCCACACCTTCTTCGCCGCGGCCTTCGCGTCCTCGAGCGGGTCGTCATACCCGCCGACCCCGGTGAACGCCCAGGCCAGGTCCTTCAGGCCGCCCATGAACGCCTCATCCAGGAGGTGGTGCAACAGCATAGTGTCCCACACCCTCCCCTGGAACCGGAAACCCTTCCGCGCGAGCACCTTCATGTCGAAGGCGCAGTTATGCATCGCTACGTCCTTCCGCTCCAGTGCCTTCCGGAGCGCGACGCGGTGCCGCTTCACCACGTGCGCCGGCAGGTAGAAGCCCTTGAAAGAGTTCACGGCGAGCGAGACGCCAAGCAGCCGGCTTCTCGGGTTGGTGTTGTGCGTCTCGGTGTCGACCGCCACCAGCTCAGCGGCCTTCACCGCCTCCACCAGACCCGACACCTCGATGTCCGACGTCACAAGGTGTGGGACGACGGTGGTCATCCCCGGCGGCGGGTCGCCCATCGTGCGCACCGCCTCCGCGATCGCCTTAGCCGCGTAGTCGCTCTCCCAGTCGCTGCCGGTCTTAAGTAGGGCTGTCGGGTGGCGCAGCGGCACGAGCCAGCACCGGAACCTGCGAGACCACACCTTCCGGCCCTCCCACCTGGACACGTTGCCCAGGTTGTTGGTGACGGCGTTCCAGGCGGTCCGGCCCAGGGCGACGACCGCGCGGGGATGCCACTTCCGGATCCGGCTGCGGAGGTAGCTCGCGCAGTTCCCGACCTCAGTCGGCGTCGGCTTGCGGCCGCGCTTCGGCCTGCACCGCACCACGAGCTCTAGCCGGGTGTCGGCCAGGCTCAGCCCCGCCTCATGCAGCATGCCCTTGAGCAGCTTCGCCCCCGGCCCCGCGTACGGCACGCCACGCCGGCACTCCTCGGCGCCCGGGTACTCGGCGACCACCATGACCCTCGCGGTCTTCGGCCCCTTCCCGTTCATGCGGTTGCACCGTGCGTCGTCCGGCAGGGACGCCCAGTCCTTCGCCATCCGCTTGCACCGGTTGCAGTGGGGCATCACCGGGGTGTCTTGCTTCTTTGATCCCGCAGCCATTGCCTCGTGTCCGTCTCCTTGTCTATCCCGAGGATCAGCCGGCACCGGGCCAGCCCCTCTTTCGGGTTGCGTTCGGCGTACTCGTGGCACCGGTAGCAAAACGACAGCCCGTTCTCAACCTGCCACCGGAACTCCCTGAAACGCCGCTTGATTATGTGGTGCGGGGTCACCCCGTCGATGCCCCCGCACCACCTGCACGTGTCGTGGCCGTCCCGGTGGTCCCTGGTCAGGACCGCCCGCGACCACTCCCTGTCTTTCGCTAGGTCAGCCGCCCTCACCCGAAGGGTCTTCCTTCTTCGAGGGGTATACGAGCTCCTTCAGCGGCGCGATGGCGTCCACCAGGCCGGCGGCCTTCGCCGCGGCCTCGGGCGGCAGCATCTCCATGGCTTTCGCCGCCATCGCGATGCGGGCCGTGTCCTGCGCCGTCTTGTTGTCCCCGCGGCGTATGACCGCCAGCAGGGTGCCGATGGTCAGGACCATCCACGGGGCGAGGTCCAGCTTCCCGTCCAGCATGAGCAGGGTGAAGCATACGGCCAGCACCACCCACGCGGTGATGAGCCTGACCGACTCCTTCTTCCAGAACGGCTTCTCCTTCGGCTTCGGTACCGCCTTCGCGGCTTCGACCGCCAACGCTTCGTTCGACATTCTTCCTCCCTTACGCTCTTCGTATGGGGACGCCATGCATCCCTCCTCTTCGGGCCACGGCTTGGCCGGGTCCCGGTTCGAGGCCTCCGTCACGAAGCGGCTCGCCGCCGACAGAGCGAGCGCGGTCTCCAGGCCGCGCGCGGCGCGCATGCCCTCGGGTATGCAGCCAGCCGGCAGGTCGAACGCGTCCGCCGTCCCGTCGTCGAACACGTCGATGATGACGCGCCCAAGCCTCTTCCTCTTCATTATCCCCCCTCCACTGTCGAGGTCCGGTCGTACCCGCGCACCATGGTGACGGTGGCGGGCAGCTGGTCCTTCAAAGCCGTGTGCGTCACGACGAGCACCTGGCCGAACCGCCTCTTCACGTAGTCCAGTATCCGCAGCATCGCCGCCCGGTTGGGCGGGTCCATCTGCTTCATCACCTCGTCGAGCGCGAGGAACGCCGCGCGGAACTCGACGAGGTCCGACAGCGTCTGCGCCATCCCCATGCGCAGGGCGAAGTTGATAAGCCCGCGCTCGCCGCCCGAGTAGCTGGTGTACCGCCGGCGCTCGCCCCCGTCGAAGCGGACGAGGATGTCCACGCCCTCGCGGACCGCGTCGGTCTTCGTGCGCTGAAAGTTCTCCAGCTCGATGACGAGCTTGTCCCCGCGCTCGGTCAGCCGGCCCAGGTTGTCGTTCGCCCTGGCCTCGACCTCCCTGACGATCGCGCTTGTCGCCGCGGACGGCGCGCCGTTCCGGTCGAGCGCCCTGCACGCCAGCGCCGCCGCCTCGACCGCGGCCTTCTGCGCCTCGTGTTTCTTCGTGAGCTCCGCGACCTTCTTCTTCCATCGCCCGTGCTCCTCGATCGCGGTCTTTGTCTCAGCGAGCTGCCTGGTCGCCTCCCGCGCGGCGAGCTCCGCCAGGTGCGCCTGCGTCTTGAGGTCCTGGACGTTGGCTGCCTTCGCCTCCGTCGCGGCCTTCGCGGCCTTCGCGGCCTTCGCCTTCCGCGCCTTCAACTTGGGGATTCGGTCAGCCAGCTTCGCCAGCCTGGCCGCCGGGTCCGCGGGCACGGCGCGCTCCGCCCTGGTCTTCGCCTGCCTGGCCGCCGTCAGGGCGTCCCAGGCCTCCGCCTGCACCCGGAACGTGGCCTCCGCCCCGGTGGTCGCGGCCTTGCTCTCGGCGCGCACCTGCGCGAGCATGCCGGCGACCGCGGCCGGGTCCAGCGCTTGGGCGCACGTCGGGCACGTGACCTCCCCGTCGAGCGCGCTCATCTCCTCCACCCTGGCGCGGAGGGTCTCGGCCGCCGCCTTCGCGGTCGCATGCGCCTGCACGGCCTTCTGGTTCGCCCGTTCCTTGGCCACGACGTCCGTCTCCAAGGCACGCAGCTTCTCCAGCTTACCGGCGCGGTCGGTTGCCGCCGTCTTCAGCTCCTCGACAGACGCCAGCGCCTCCGCCAGCGCCTCCGCCGCCGCCTTCGCGGCGTCGCGCAGCTCCTTGGCGTGCTCGGCCCGCTCCGCCAGCCGCGCTTCCTGCTCGATCTCCTCCCGCAGGCGCACGGCCTCCTCGGTCTTCGCCTTCTCCTCCCGGGCCAAGGCCTTCGCCCGCGCCCTCGCCGCCTTCACGTTAAGATCCCGCTGCTTGCCCAGGAGGGACAACGCCCCGTTGGTGGCCGCGGCCTCGCGGTCCGCCTCGCCCTTGGCCTTCATCGCCTTGGCGCGGGCGCGCTCGTAGTGCTCCATCCCGAAGAAGCGCTGCAACCACTGCTTGCGCGCCGCCGGCTTCGCCCGGAGGAACTCGTCCTGGAACGCCTCGAAGAAGAACGAGGTCTGCGCCAACGTCTGCGCCGTCGCCCCGGTCAGAGCCTCGAGCGCCTTGGTCACCTCCGTGTCGCCGGTCGCTGCCGGTCCGTCCGCGCCCTTGAACGTGAGCTGGGCGTAGGCCCGGGCCGCGCTACGCCTCTTCCCGTCCGCGCCCCACGCATTGCGCCCGCGGGTGACGGTCGCGTACTTCCCGCCGCCGCAGGACAGGCGCATCTTCACCTCGCTAGGCTCCTTGGTCACGTCGTTCGCCGCGTCATTCGCAGTGTCGCCCTCGTCCGGGTTCTCCCCGGTCCAGGCGAGGTAGAGTGCCTTGAGTACGCCGCTCTTTCCCGCGCCATTGGAGCTAGCCGGGTCCGACGCCCACCGGCCGAGCACTCCGAGCACCCCGTTGGGCAGGTGGATGTCCGCCTTCCTGATGTTGAAGAGGTTCTTGATCTTCAGCCTGGTCGGCCTCACCGCCGCCGCGCCTTCAACCGGCGGCGGAGGCGGCGCCGTCTCGGCGAGCGCCTTCTTTGCCACGCGGTACGCCGCGCGCTTCGTGCCCTCCTCCGCATCCGCGGCCTTGAGCCACTTCTTCGTCGCGGTCAGGGGCGTCAGGTCCAGCCGGCCGGGGGTCTCCTCCGCCTTGCGCTCCCTTGCGTCGTCCCTGTCGACCACCTCGAGCTTCTGCTGCCGGACATAGCCGCGCTTGTTGATCTCCCCGACGATCTCGGCCATTGGCACGCTGCCGCGGCGGGCCTGCGTCGTCTTCACCACGACCTTGACGACCGCGCCGGAGACGGCCTCCTCCTTCGGCATCTCCTCGCCGTCGCCCGTGTAGTCGAGCTCCACCTGGACGTATGGCTGCGGGTCGAGCGGCACGCTCGTTACCGCGCCGTCGCGTATGACGAGGAAGCGCTTCTTCTCCAGGCGCTCCGCGAAGTCGACGCACACGGGGGAGCCGGCTAACCGGACGTTGTCCCCAATGTCCTGCGGCCGATGGATGTGCCCCATGACCGCGAGCCGGCAGGCGAGCGACGGCAGGGCCATCACGCCGCCCGGCACCATGCGCTCCTCGGAGCCGGCCTTCGCCCCGGGCCACGTCCCGTGCCCGAAGACGATCGACCCCCAGGCCAGGCCGGGCCCGCGCTCGCGCACCAGCTGCTTCTCCGCGAGGTACGCCGACACCGCCTCGTCGTACGACGCGGACGGCCTGCACTTCAGGACCTTGCGCGTCAGGTGCGGGAGCCACACGACCGGGGTGTCGCCGACTTGGTCGTGCTCGACGTCCCGGTGCACAGTCAGCCTAGCGGTGTGCAGCCGGCCCTCGAGCGTCGCGAGCGCGTCCTCCTCCGCGTCGTTCGCCTCGTGGTTGCCCAGGATAACGTGCAGCTCGTTGTAGACCTCGAGCATGAGGCCGAGCTGGTCCTCCAGGAACGCGACGACACTCGGCGGCGGCTTGTTGACGTGGGCGAGGTCGCCGAGCAGCACGCCGACGATCCTGTCCTTCGGCCTCTTCCGCCTGTCGCGCCGCGCCCGCTCGCACATGATCTCGACCTGCGCGGCGATGTCCTCGTTTCGGGTCTTGGCGTTCGTCCCGGGCGGAAAGCGCTCGGCGATGCTGTGCCAGTCGCCCGTTGCGTGGATGACGGTGGCGGCCATCACCCGCCCCCTATGGAATTTGGGGGCCCCAATATTCCTAAGGGCCCTTTAGGGTTGGCTCTCGTCATTGGTGTCTCCTGAGCGCCCGCTTCGTCTTGTCGCGGATCCCCCTCAGCAGGGCCGCGTTAACGCGCTCGACCGACCGCTCCTTGCCCAGGTACGTGAACTTCTTGTCGGACAGCTCGGTGACCACGCCGGCGTGCAGGGCGACGGCCAGCAGGTCGCGCGTCTTGTCGATCCCCTTCCCGTACAGGATGCAGAGGCTCGCCTTCTTGAACGGGGGGTAGATCCGGTTCTTGATCGTCTTCACGACCAGGTGCGTCCCCTGCTCGGAGTCCTCCATCGTGCTGGACTTCCCGATCATCTTCTTCGCCGTGCCGGACGCCAGGATCTTCCCGCCCCTAGGCGATCGCACGTCCATCCGCACCCCGGCGTAGAACGGCAGGGCCGCTCCGCCCGGCGTCGTCTCCGGGCTCCCGTACGTCACGCCGATCTTGAAGCGGATCTGGTTGAGGAACATGAGGACCGTCTTGTGCTTCCCCACCTTGGGCGACAGCTTCCGCAGCGCCTGGCTCATGAGCCTCGCCTGCAGCCCGACGTGCGCGTCCCCCATCTCCCCCTCGATCTCCGCCCGGGGCACGAGCGCGGCGACGCTGTCGACGACCACCACCTCGATCCCCTTCAGCACCAGGGCCTCGGTGGCGGCGAGCGCGTCCTCCCCGCACTCCGGCTGGCAGAGCAGGAGCCGGTCGAGGTCGACGCCGATCGCCGCGGCGTAGACCGGGTCGAGCGCGTGCTCCGCGTCGACGAGGGCCGCGTCCGCCCCGGCGCGCTGCGCCTCCGCGACGAGGTGAAGGGCCAAGGTCGACTTGCCCGAGCCCTCCGGGCCCTTCACCTCGTAGATGCGGCCGCGCACGTAGCCGACCGCGGGCCTACCCGTCAGGGTGATGTTGAGCATCCTGCTCCCCGACGAGAAGCCCTCGTACGACCGCCGCCGGAACACGCGGTCGTCCATGACCATGACGTGCTTGATGCCCTTGGCGATCTTGGTGAGGTCGGCTACGCTGCGCGGCATCGGTCTTCCCTACTTCTTCCGGCGCGCCTTGGCCTTCGCCTGAGGCTTGGACTTGCGCTTCGGTGCGGCCTTTTTGGCAGCCGCCTTCCGCTTGGACTTCGGCGCGGGTTTCTCCTCCTCCTCGTCGTCCCAATCCTCGTCGTCTTCCTCCTCGTCGTCGGACTCTTCCTCCTCCTCTTCCTCCTCTTCGGGCTCGTCGTCGGACTCTTCCTCCTCTTCCTCCTCCTCTTCCTCCTCTTCCTCGTCGTCGAGGTCCTCGTCAGGCTCCTCCTCGTCGTCGGCCTCCTCGGTTGCGGCCTCGTCGGTGTCCCAGACGTACTGGGCCAGGACCTTCTTCACCTCGGCGGCCGGCGTCTCAGCGACCTGCGCGGCGAGATCGGGGACCGGGTCGTCCTCCTCGAACTCGAACTCCTGCTCGTCGAGCGGGATGACCTCCTTGATCGACGGGTGCTGCCGTCCCTCGGCCTTCTCCTTCTTGAAGGCCAGGATCCGGTTGACCAGGTCCTCGCCGCTCTCGATCTCCGGGTGCTTCTCGTCGTCGATGACGCCCAGGAGCATGCGGTTCTGAGCGGAGGTCAGTGCCAGGATGCGCCGGGTCACGTCGACCTCCTCGCTCTCGAAGTCGGGCGTAGTGACCCGCTTCTTCCCCTTGCGCTCGACCAGGGCCTCGCCCTTGACCGCCTCGTAGAACGCGCGGTAGCTGGCGCGCAGCTCGAGCCCCCGCTTGTTCTCCGTCTCGGCGCCCTTCGTGTCCCCGGCCTCGAGCATCCGCTTCTTCTTGTCCCAATGCTTCTTCGCCCTGGCGCATACGGGGCAGTCGTCCGGGGCGTAGCCCTTGGCCTCGATCCCGCCGGCGCACGACACCCGGCGTCGGTCCTGCCGGTTCGGCCCGACCTGCACCCAGTGCTCGAAGCAGTCCTCGTAGTTGGGCGACGTGATGACCACGAACGTGGTCTTGCCGTCCAGCTTTATGAAGTCCCCTCCGCCCGTGCGCTGGTCCGCCGCCTGCGACTGCGCGACGTCCGCCTTCTTCTTCAGGCTCTTTCCCATGTTAACTCGATCCTCCTCGTCTCCCGACGTTCTTCAGGTTTCCGTCCGTCTCCGCGGACGAGATGGTGTCGCGGAGCCCGTGCGCGTCGAGCTCGGCGCGCACCATGGCCCCTATGGACTGTAGCATGTCCTTCTTGAACTCGAGCGCCTTGAGCAGCACCCGTTTGAGTCTGTTAAGAGCGGAGCGCGCCTGGGCCAGCTCCGCCTGCCGCGCCCGGTAGTCCTCCTCGTGCTGGACGCGGATCTGGGCCTCCTTGAACGTCTCGGTCGCCTTGGGGAACTCGACCGACACGGCGTCATAGACCTTGGAGTGCCAGACATCGTAGTCCTGCTGCAGGGCCTCGACGTAGGCCTCCGCCTCCTCCCGCACGTTCGCCCAGAGCCCGTACGTCGCCGGCAGCCGGGCCATGGCGGCCATGAGCTCTGCCGGCACACTGGCGTTGATCTCCAGCAGCGGCCGCAGGTCCTCCCTGATCTGCAGCTCCCCGCACGAGACGCGCAGCTCGGCGTAGTCGCGGTTGCCCCCGACGGCCGCGTTGTGCTTGGTGATCTTCTTCCGGGCCTTCTTGCCCAGGGTCTTCGGCATGTTTCCTCCAGTATTCCGCCCCTAGATAGAGAGGACCCCGCGCGATGGCGGGGTCCTCATGGTCTTGGGGCTCGGGTGCGCGGGCTATTCGTCCTCTTCGTCCCAGTCCTCATCATCGTCGTCGTCCTCGACGACGGCCTTGGACTTCTTCTTCGCCTTGGCCTTCTCCGCCTTCCGCGCCTTCTTCTTGCTGGACTTCGCCGCGGCCTTGGCCTTCGACTTGGAGCTCTTTGCCGGCTTGCCGACGAGCCCGAGCTCGCGGCGGCACGCCTGAATGATGCTCGTCGAGGCGTAGTCCTCGCGGAGCCCCGGGAACTTCTTGCAAAGCATGCGGACGATCTTCTTCCGCTCCATGCCCTTCTTCACGAGGGGCAGGGCGAAGTCGACCTTCGCGCGGAAGCCGTCCGCACGGACGGTCCGGCCCTCGGCCGTCTTCGTCTTCTTCGCGGCCTTGGCCTTCTTCCCTTTCTTCCCTTTCTTCTTCGCTTTCGCCATTTTCTCGACCTCCTTTGTGGTCTCGGTTGTTTCCTACCAGCCCCTACCGATGCTGGCTCGCTCTACTATAGTATACAGGGTGCCGGGCTCCGATGCCCACCCTTTTTTCACCGCCGCAGCGGCTGCCGGGCGGATGCTCTCGCGGACCACGGCGTTGTACCGGCTGTACGAGATACCCAGCGCCCGGGCAACCTCCGTCGGCCGATCCCCGGCGCAGATGCCCCTGAACACCTCCAGGACGTTCCGCCTGGGCGCCGCGCGCCGGAGCTCCGCCAGGATGAGCGACCGCAGCTGCGACGCCGCGTGCTCGCTCTCCACCTCCGCGGCCGGGCTCGCGACCGACAGGACCTCCGCGGGCGCCGCCTCGATCGGCACGGTCTCCATCGCCTTCCGGTACCACGCCGCCAGGATGTTCTTCGCCCCGTTCTGCAGCGCGCAGTAGGCGTACGTCCGGAACGACGCGTGCAGCCCCGGCCGGTACCTCCGGTGCGCTCGCCACGCGACGAGGCGCAGCTCCTGGGCCGCGTCCTCCTCCTCTACGCCGCTCTTCGACGCGACGTACCTCGCCTGGAACGCGATGTCCTTCTGTACCTGCCGCAGCCTCGCGGCGAAGCACGGTCGCCTGGCCGCCAGCGACCTCATGACTCCCCCTCCTCGTCCTCGAGCGAGGCGACGCGGGCGAGCGCCGCCATCAGCAGCCCCCTCGCCTTCGCCACGAAGTCCGAGGCGTTCTCGTAGGTGCAGCGCTCGACCGCCAGACCGCGGACGACGCCCCCGCTGTCCCGCGTCTTCGCCTTCAGGTCGCTCAGCCGCGCCTGCGTCTCGTCGGCCGCCTGGACGGCGGAGACAAGCGCGCGGATCGCGTCCGTCTCGTGCTGCAGCAGCTCCTTGCTCTTCCGGTCTGCGCTCATTGTCGTTCCCTCCCTTGCTTCTTCTCTATCGCGGCAAGCAGCTGCCGCGTGTACCGCTTCGCCATCTTCCTGGCCCTGGCCAAGTCGTATCCCTCCAGCCTCCGCCCGCCCAGGACACGCCGCGCGAACTCCGTCCCCAGCTCCGCGTGGAACGCGGAGAAGCCGACGCCGTTGCGCTTGGTGGTCTGGGCGGACAGCCGCTCCTCCAGGGTCTGCGCCTTGTAGAGGACGACCATCGCCCGCTCGACCGCCCGCGGGTTGCTGTCGAGCAGGGCGACGACCCTCTTCTTGTCCCAGCCCTCCGCGCTCATTTCCTCTTTACCTTCCCGGCACCGCTCAGGCCGAGCTCCTTGCGCGCCGCCTGTATGATCGAGGAGGAGATGGAGTTGTACGTGCCGCCCTCGAACTTCGCCATGATCGCCTCGATCGTCTCGTGCCTGCCCTTCCCGCCCTGGATCATCTCCTTGGCCAGGTCGATCTTCGCACGGCGCTCGAGCTGCCGCACAGTGCCCTCGCCCTGCCGGTCCTTCACCTGGACGCCGGTCTTCCCGACGTGCGCCTTCAGCCACTTCCCATTGATCTCCTTCCCCAGACGGAGCTGCTCCGGGTCCGGGTTCTCGAAGTGATCGGCCATGCGGAACGCCTCCTTCCACGTCGGACCGCGCCCCTTCACCTCGAAGCGCCCGCCCTCTGCTCTGTAGCCGACCCAGCACTCCTTCTTCCCGTACAGGTGGCCGGGCGCGGCGTGCGCCTTGGCCCCCCAGCGCTTGCGCGCCCGGGCCATCACCTTCTCCTTGGCCATGCCGCCGAAGGCCATCAGACTGTCTCCCTCGCCAGGTCGGGCGCGACGTAGGCCGACAGGAGCTGCACGCGGCCGTCCACCACCTGCATGGTGAACTCCCGCGCGGTCGTCGCGGTCATAACCTCAAGCTTGACCCCGTCCCACTGGCCCGGGTTGCGCAGCCGGCGGTTGAGGCGGCGCAGCACCGCGAAGCGCGGCGCATGAAAGCCCGCCGCGTCGACGCGGCCATGCAGCCGACGGAACTTACTTTTGCCGACGCGCGTCTCGGCGTGATACGTGCACGGCTCCTTCATCGGCCGCGCCTTGCGCCGCGGCTTCCGCAGCGCCTTGTCGACCCGCTCCTGCTCCTTGGAGAGGTAGCGGATCGCGCGGTTCAGCTCCCGCAGGTCGTGGAGCATCACCATCTTCCGGCGGCGCAACTCCCGCAGCGCGCCCTTCGTATCCGACGACTCCTGCCGCAGGTCCTTCTTCGTCGTCACTTGCGGGCCTCCTCTGCCGACGCGACGAGGTCGCGCTCGTCGATCTTGGGGTTCCACACGTGCGGGGGGAACGCCTCGGCCGGAAGCTTCCCCGCCTCGAGGATCTGGACCCAGCCCTCCTGCAGGCCCACCGCGGCCTCCTTGCCGCAGAGGTACGTCGACGTCCCGAACTGGTACCCGTTCTCGTCGAGCAGCATCACGACCCACGACCGCTCCTGCCGGTTCCACCAGCGCTCGACCGCGAGCTTCCCGACGCGGACGAGGTAGCCCCCGAGCGGCGTCCTCTCTATCTTGCTGCGCGTCGGCTTGCCCGTGGCCGCGCGCCCTTCGAGCTCGTCAAGCTTCTTCATCCCGATCGCCTGGGCGAGCGCGAGGCGGACGCAGAACGCCGCGTCCGCGGCGACGTCCGCCTCGCGACGGTCGGCCGGCGAGTCCTTGGCCTTCAGCCTCGCGGCGTAGTGCCGCGCCGTCAGCGACCTGTGCGCCTCGAGCGCCCCGAGCGCGACCTTGCGCAGCTGCCCCTTCGTCATGGCCCGCACGTCGTCCTCCGTGAGGAGGCCGGCCGCCTTGACCCGCCTGCCCTTCCTGGGCATGGTCTTCGTCATTCTGGTCATCGTCGTTCCCTCTCTTCCCTCTCTTTATCGCAGCGCCTCGAGCGGCTGCGGCAGCGCGAGCACCCGCGAGAACGGGAGCTCGCGGGTCCACGTGGACCTCGCGGTCATGCGGAAGCGGATCCCTAGGTCCCTCCCGCAGAAGTACACGTGCTCGACGAGGAGCACGTCGTCCGGCACCTCGATCTCGAGGCGGCTGTGGTCCACCGTGATGGGATTGTACGCCGCGGCGCCCCGCACGACCAGCCGGCCGGTCTCCGGGTCGCGCGTCACGGCCTTCACGTAGTACCTCGTGCCCCCGGACCAGTGATCCTGCACGAGGTACCTCCCGTCTCGGAGGAGCTCCGCACCGAACTTCCGCCCCCGGTAGCCCGGGTACGTCGCCGCAAGGATCTCCCGCACGTCCGCCTTCCTCAGTGTTCCGTTCGCCATCGTCGTTCCCTCTCTTCCTTCATATTCGCCTCAGCCGACGCCGAGGTACTCGCGCATGCGGGCGACGAACTCGTCGACCGCGTTCTGCTTCGTATTGTGGTAGCCGCTGGAGTACCACTCCCCGTCGCCGAAGTTCTCGAGGGCGACCACCCACCGGCAGCCGACCTCCCCGCGCTCCGCGCCCCGGTCTACCAGCACGAGCCTGCGGTCGCGGATACCGCGGCCCTCCTCGTACGGGAGGTGAGCCGCGGCTATGACCTTGTCACCGTGGATCGTGTCGGTGCCCAGCATCTTACTTCCCCTCCTTCGCGAGGCCGAGCTCACGGAGTGTCGCCAGCAGCGCGCGCGCCTGCTCCTTCGTCACGGTCGACGGGAGGTCCATCGCAACCCTGTCACCGGACATGCAGCCGCGGAAGGTCCCGACGCCGTAGGGCCGCTCCTTGCCGAAGAGCTGCAGGTTGAGGTGGGTGGCGAGGGCGGACGACCGCATGCGCGCCCCCTCCTCCTCAGAGCGCCTCTTCGCGCAGGCCTTCGCGATGCGGATCTCCTCGAGGACCGTCTCCACGATCTTCTTATAGTTGAAGCCCCCTGCCTTCAGCTCGGGGTAGCGGCGCACCCGGTCGCCCTGCCGCCAGCTGGCCGGCTCCACGACGGCGACCAGCCGGCCGGTGCTGCGGTAGCTGTAGTGGCCGCCGCGATACTGCTCCTCGATGTGGATGCGCACCCGGGTGCCGTTGACCTTCTCGACCTTCCGGCAGACGATGCCGTAGTCCAGCTTCTCGGCCCCGCGCTCGACCACGCACCCCGCGCCGGTGAACGCCGACGCGATGTCCTTGTACCCCTGCGCGATGCGGCGGCGCGTCTCGCGGCTGGCGACCCAGCCCCGCGCCGTATTCAGGGCGTCGAGCCATCCGCGGTGCGAGTAGCCGTAGCGGGTGACGCCGACGTAGACGGCGCAGTGGACGTGGCCGTCCTCGTCCTCCTCGACGCGCAGCGCGGTCTCGGCGCCGAACTCCTTCTGCGCGTCGGCGAGGCGCTGCGCCGCCTCCTGCTGGAACACGCCCTTCTTCTCGAGGGTCTCGGCCTTCCGCCTCAGCTCGGCCGCCTCGCGCTGCTTCTCCTCCGCCGCCGCGATCGCCTTGGCGACCTCGGGGTCCGGGGCTTTGTTCGTGTTGGTGTTGTTCTTCAGTTCAGTGTTCATCGTCGTTCCCTCCGTGCCCGGGGGGCGGCTTACGCCGCCGCCCCTTCGAGCATGTTCTTCAGCGCGTCCGCGATGGCGCGCTTCGCCTCGACGCTCGAGGCCTTGATGTGCGTGAAGTCGTAGAGCATGCCCGCGACCTCCTCGGCGGTCAGCTTCCCGTAGCCGTCTCCCATCGCCCACAACTCGTTGACCTGCTCGTCGGTGAGCGGCGTCTCGCCGCAGAGGTGCTGCCGGATCTCCGCCCACTGCCCCGCGTCGATGTAGTCGCCATTGCCGCTCCCGCCGTAAAGGAGAGCGTTCAGCGCGCGGCTGACCTCTCCGAAGGCGTAGTTGCCGACGACCACGCGGCGTCCGGTCTTCTTGTTCTCGATCATCATGCCGTTGGGGCACTGCATCGCCTTGTAGGGGGCGGGCAGCCGCAGGCGGGCGGCGTTGCCCTTGAGGATCTCGCTCTGCTCCTCCGCGCTGAAGGCGGCCCGCACGCGGACGCGCAGCGGGATGCTCGTGTCAACGGCCTCCTCTTCCTCTCCGCTGGCCTCGATCGCGTCGTCCGCCATCTCGCTGTCGGCCGGCACCGTCGTCCCCTGCTCGTCGATCACCACCATGTTGTTGTTGTTCGTGTCCATCGTCGTTCCCTCCTCGGAAATGTTGGAGGCCGCTCCCATGGCGGCCTCTTCGTTCGTTCCCTTCGCTCCGCTCTTCTTCGTCTCGGCTCCCATCGTCGTTCCCTCTTTCCGGGGCTGCTCGCCCCTTGCTTTGATCTGCTTACATTATAAAGTAGGAACTCCGCCGCGTACAGCACTTTTCTAGAATAATGTAAGCCCAACCTAGGCCTTCGGGCCGATCCGCGAGGGCTCGGCCCGCCCGCGGCCCCGGAGGCCTACTCCAGCGCCTCCGCGAACCACGAGGGGGTGATGCGGGCGTTCTGCCGGAGGAAGCGGTCGAGGTCGGAGTCGACGACGTACGTCACCGCGCGGTCGCCCTCGTGCCTCACGCTCCGCCCGTACTCCTGCACGAGCGTGAGCATCGTGCGGTAGGCGTAGTAGGACCTGCTCAGCTCGAACCTCCGCTGCATCTGCGCGTCGCCGAGCGAGGGGTACGGCACCTTGCACACCACCTGGAACCTGGAGAGGTCGTCCTTGAGGTCGAGCCCCTCCGCGAGGCCGGGCGCGACGATGACGCTGCCCCTCTTCGCCTCGTGCTCGCGCAGCATCGCGGCGACGTCGCCGTTCTTGAACGTCAGCCGCGGGTCGCGGATGCCGTCGCGGATCGCCCGCTCCACCTTGTAGGAGTGGGTGTGCACGATGCCGCGCTCCCCCTCGTGCTCCGCCAGGATCGCGCGCAGCTCTCGCAGCATCTTCGGCCTGGTCCTCTCGTAGTTGCGGAACGACATGCTCCCGGCGTACCGCTTGACTATCCGCCGGTTCTCCTTCGGGAACGGCGAGCCGGCGCAGAGGTACGCGACCTCCGACCGCTCGAGCCCGACGGCCTGGCACCACTGCTCGATGGAGACGATCGTCGCGCTCATGACGACCGCGCGCTCCGCCTTGTCGAACAGCCGATCCCTCGCCCACCTCCCGACGACGACCGGCTTGACGACCAGGACCTGGCGGCCGCGCCTGGTCGTCTCCCACTGGTGCACCCAGTTCTGCGGGTTCTTCGGCAGGTCGTCGAGCAACTCCCCGATCCTGGCCGCGACCGAGTGTAGGTGCGCCAGGCGCTTCGCCTCCGCCTTCGTCAGGCCGGGCGAGTCCTTCTTCGCCTCGACCTCCGCCTCCGCCTCGACCCTGCACGCCTCAAGGTACGGCACGCAGTCCGCGAGCGGCGTCCCCTCCTCCGGCGGCTTCTCCCCGAAGTCGTCGGCCGTGACGCGGACCTCGATGAACGACATGAACTTGTCCTCGATGAGGTGCCCCTCGTCGACGACCAGGAGGGGGCGCCGCGCGCCGCGGAACCAGCCGTGCTCCGACTGGTAGTAGAAGGAGTCCATGTTGAAGAGCGGCCTGGCGTGGTTGAGCGCTCTCTCCGCCGCCTGCGTGTACGGGCAGCGGTCGGCGTGCTGCTTCCTCAGCGCCGGGTCGACGGTGCACGGCCCCTCCGCGCAGTTCGACCCGCGCTCGGCCGCGCACTCGTACGCGTTCCTCCCCTTGAGCACGGCGAAGCGGTCGGGGAACTCCCGCTCGTACTGGTCCTGCAGCATCTTCTGCACCGTGATGTAAAAGCACGGCCCCTCCGCCAGCGCGAGCGTCAGGCCGACCGCGCTCTTCCCCACTCCGGTCGGCAGCTCGAGCACGACGACCCGCTTCCCCTTGAGGAGCTGCCTCATTGTCGCCATGATCGCCTTGCGCTGGATGTCGCGCGGCTCCGGGTACGGGAAGCCCCGCATCGGGTTGGGGAAGTCAGGCGAGTGCATGCCGCACCCCCGTCACGCCGTGCTCGCACAGCTCGGCGTTCAGGTCCTTCTCTCTGGTGCACGCCGTCCGCACCTGGACGTACGGCCGCAGCATCCTGGCGACGCGGTCCACGTCCTCCGCCGCGACGGTCGAGTCCAGGCAGAGCGTAACCCGCAGGAAGCGCGAGCGGATCTTCCGCAGCTGCGACTGCGTCGGCACCCACCCCATCAGGGCGAGCGTCGGGAAGCCGCACTGCATCCCGGACATGGCGTCGATCTCTCCCTCCACCAAGGCTACCTCCTTCGTCTTGGACCAGAAGCGCTCGAGCACGTCCTCCCCGAAGAGGACCTTCCGCGCGTCGGTGTTCGTCGCCTTCCTCACCTTTTCCCGCGGGTCGTTGCTGGACATGTGGCGGGCCGTGAACGAGATGAGCCGGCCCCTGCGGTCGCGGATCGGGATGACCGCGTACCCGGCGAGCCGGCCCTTCCCCGTCCTGACGTCGTACGTCAGGGCCACCTCCGGCGAGATGCGGCGGCGCTCCGCCAGCCACACCACGGTCTCCCATTCCACGCACGGGAACTGCTCGAGCGTGTTCTCCTGCAGCACGCGGATCGTCAGCCCACCCGCCCTGGACTTCTCCCTCAGTCGCCGCTGCCAGCTGACCGGCTCCGGATCGGGTTCTGGCGCCAGCTCGTCCTCAAGCGGGTCCGGCGGCGCGCCTAGCTCCCTGCGCAGCGTCGCCCAGCTGCCGTGCCTCCCGCATCCGAGGCAGTTCCACACCCCGTCCCGCAGCCGGACGCCGAGCGACGGCTGCGTGTCGTCGTGGAACGGGCAGAGCGCGACGAATTCCCCGCCGCGCGCCTCCCCCTCGAGGCCCAGGGCGCGCAGCTGCGACGCCTCGAGCCTCACAGTGCCTCCAGCGTCTTGAGCCCGCGGCGCTCGTCGTCCATCGTGCAGAAGTCGAGGTTCGGCCGGAGGATGATCGGGTCCACGCGCCGCGCCCCCCTGTGCTTTACCACCTGCAGCTGCATCTGGTTCTTCAGCGCGTCGTCCTGCGTCCGGACCAGGCCGACCACGACCGGTGCGACCTCCGCCGCCGCACGCCCGTACTTCGTGGCCGTGAAGTCGAGCACCTCCTTCCGCGCGCCCTCGTCCGTGAGCTGGTTCGCCGTCCACAGCGCCAACCCCTCGCCGTCGTTGAAGTCGGTGGCCAGGGCCTTCAGCTGCCAGGCGATGTCCGCCTGGAAGTACCACTGCTTCGAGCCGGACCTCTCCTCGCCGTCCGCGCCCAGGATGTTGAGGTAGTCCACAATAAGGAGATCGAGCTTCCTCCCATACTCGTCCTGCACGCGCTCGGCGACGGCCTCGATCATGGACGGCGTGCAGTGCCGCGGCACGCACTCAAAGTGGAGGAACGTCTCCGACGTGTTGCGCAGGTCCTCGATCCTCGACTTCCACCTCCGTGCGTCCTCCTTGGTCCAGCCGCGGCCGAGCCGGAACTTCATGTGCTCCACCCTGGCCAGCCGGGCGTCCGCCCGGAACTCGAGCTCGTGCTTCGTCATCTCGATGGAGACGTAGAGGACGTTGTGAGCTCGCCCCGCCGCGTTCAGCTCGGGGAGCCAGGCGTTGAGCGCCAGGTTCTCGAGCATCATGCTTTTCCCGATGTTCGTCTGCCCCAGGATGATGGCGAACTCCCCGGGCATAAGGCCGCCGGCCGCCGCGTCGAACTTCCGAATCCCCGTCGGGATGCCGACGCGGTCGGGGTTCTTCCGCCTGGCCCGCACGATCGCGCGCCTTTCCTCGAAATCCGCCAGGTAGTCACCCGCGTACTGCGACCCGGGCCTCTTGCCGGCCAGCGCGATCCCCCGCCCTAGCTGGCGCGCGGCGTCGAGCTTCCCGTCCAGGACGCTGTCGACAATCCTGTCCGCGTCGACGAGGATCGTCCGACTCGCGGCCATGCGCTTCAGCCTAGCGAGCAGCGACCTGACGCCCTTGGCCGTCAGGGTCTTCACCCTCCTTCCGTACGCGCGGTCCGCAGCGGCGCGGTACGCGTCCGCGCGGATCGACGGGACCCGGCGCTCGATCTCGTCCAGCGCGACAGCCTTCGGCACCGGCCCGTTGTGGGCGCGGGCCACCTTGAAGAGGAAGCGGTGCGGCGGCGAGCTGAACAGCCCCTCCTCCGCCTGCGGGTGCAGCCGCCGCTTCATGACGTAGGCGAGCAGTGCGATCTCCGCCTTCAGGTCCCGGTACTTCGCGTCGACGATCTCCAGGATGTCCTTCACCGTTTCCCCCAGAGCTGGAACCGCCGGGCGTCCGCGGCTATGACCTTGTTCCTCGCCAGCCTGGCGAGAGACCCCCCGGTCTTCAGCCTGGCCAGCCAGTCTCGCTGCATGCCGTCGCGCCTGTCGGCGCCGGAGAGGTTCACCATCTTGAGGTGGCCGCGGACCAACGACGCGACCGACGCGCCGAACGACTCCGCAATCCCCTCCTCTTCGAGATTGGTCCCGATGAGGAAGGCCGTGTGGTGCGGTATCCCGCCGCGGAGCAGCTCCTCGATCCTGCCGCGCGCCCAGTCGCTCCCGGCCTTCAGGTAGACCTTGTCGAGCTCGTCGAGCAGAACGACCCGCGCGGCCTTCGCCCTGGCCGCGGCCCCGTGCTCCTCGTCCGCCCCGGGCTTCAGGGAGTCGAGCAGCGCCTGCGTCGTGGTGTAATAGGCCGGCACACCGCGGAGCAACGCCTCCTTTCCGACGGCGCACATGAGGCTCGTCTTCCCCACGCCGAGCGGCCCGAGCAGCACCATGCCCAGCCCCTGGTCCAGAGCATTGCGCATGTTCTCAATGTAGGTCGCGACCAGCCGCTTGGCCGCGGCATCCGTCTCAATCTCCTCAAGCGAGAGTGCCCAGTATTCCCGCGGGATATTGGCGTGCGTCAGCTCCCGCAGCCAGTCGAAGGCCACCATGCACCGGCAGTCCTCCTCGTTCCGCCTGTCCACCCCCGAACCCCCGCAAAACTTGCACGCTGAGACGAGGCGGTCGCGCATCTCCTTCAGGCGGGCGAACTCCTCTTCGCTGTACTTCATCGCGTCTCCTCCACCGTCCTGCGGCAAGCCGGGCACAAGTGCCGGTTGTCGTCGTCGAGCCACTGCACCCGCCCGGCCGCGTCCGCGGCGTCTTCCCTGGTCAGGAACAGGTGCGCCACGTCTGACGCCTCGCCGCGGTGCCCGAGCGTCTTGCGGCACGGGCCCTCACACCGCACACAATAAGTAATCACCCTCTCGATGCTCACGATGCTGCCCTATTCAGATCCCGGCGCGCGGATACCGCGACGATCCGCTTGATCGCCTTGGTGACCACCTCCGTGTTGTGCGGGCCGCCGGCCGGCATGGCCTTCCGCAGCACCCCCGTCGTCTGCCGGAGCAGCTGCAAGGATCGCCGGGTTGCGGTGTTGGCCCGGACGAGCGTGGCCACGGTGTAGTCCAGGGCCGCGGCGGCCTCCGCGAACGCGCGGTTGCCGCTCTTCCTTGCCCGGGCCAGCAGGTCCTTGACCTCGTCGAGCCTGTCGTAGAACTCCTCGCCGGCGATGTAGCTCATGCCGTTCCCTCCTTCTTGCGTCTCCTGATTATGCCGGCCTCCCTGGCCTGCCGGAGCACCTCGCGGTCCCCGGCGCCGAGCCTCTCGCCGGCCTTCTTCCGCCTGATCGCGTCGCGCGCCAGCTCGCGGAGGAGCTCCCGGCTGCGTTGGTCGTGGGAGGTTGCCGCGTCTCCATCCCTCCTCCCGGGTTGTTTCGCCGGACGCTTCTTCGCGGCTGGCCGTGTCGCGTACTCGTGGAGCATGCTGTCGCAGCAGAACAGCCCCCAGCCGAAGTTCTTGCGCGGCGCCTTCTCGCGGTTCCACCACCGGCAGTACCTCTCGAGCTCCTCGAGCGTGGTAACTCCGTTCGCCTGGATGTTCGCGACCTTGGCCCGCGTCCACTTCGTCAGGGGCCTCTTTCTCTCTTCACCTACCACGTTCTTGAGTATGTAGCGGTAGAAGATGTAAGATAGCCTGTAAGATTTTCTTACCCTCGGCGTGTTGGGGAAGAGCAGGCCGTCGACTCTCTTGACGAGCTTGAGCTCCCCCAACGACGAGAGCGCCTTCGCCGCAGTCGGGCGCGAGACCCCGAGGTCCTTGGCCACCTCGTTGATGCTCGTGCCCCGCGCGGCGTGGCGCTCCACCATGACGTACGACGCCAGGGAGGTGGGTCCCACCTCCCTGGCGCGGTCCAGTATGTCCTCTCCCAGCCTTACAATCATAGAAGGGAGGAGAGCCGCGGGGCCGGTTGAGGGAACGACGAAACTCCCGCCGGCCCCGCTTGCCGGCTCTCCGTACTATTATACGCGCCGCGGGCGCAGCATGCCCACGTTGCGCGCGAAGGCCCGCCTTCGGCTCAATGCCTAGGGCGGGCCCACGCTCGGTAGGGGGTCGAGAAATTGAGGAGGGCTACCGCCGCTCGCCCCCTGCCGGCGGGAGGCTGACGCGCTTGTCGAGCCACCCGATCATGAAGGCCTCCTGCGTCGGGTCGCCGCGCGCGATTGCCTCGTACCGGACCGCCTGCTTGGCGTTGAGGAGCTTGAGGAGGCACGACTTTGTCGCGCTCCTGCGCACCGCGGCCGAGACGGCGGTCATCGTCTTCGTCCCGAGCTTGCCGTCCTCCTTCAGGTCGTCCCAGCGCCTGCCCTGGTTGTTGAGGACGTTGAGTCCCTCCTGAAGGAACCGCGCCGCGATGCCGGGGCCGCAGTTGACGGCGGTGTCGAGCAGCTCGAGCGCCACGTCCTCGTCTGGGCAGTCGTCGAGCCGCAGGGCATCCCAGTAGTTCTGCTTGTAGATGGCCTCCGCCAGGGGCAGCGGCAGCTCCCGCATGTCGCCGGTGTAGCCGTAGCTCCTGGCCCTCGCCTCCGTGATGCCGTACCTGGTCTTCCCGCCGCGGTCGGCCGCGTGGTCGGAATACCCGCCCTCGTGACCTAACACCGTCGTCAGGCACCGCTGGAACATCGTCCTCTTCTCGGACATCATGCCCTCCGTTTCTTCCGCCTCACCCCAGAGGAAGTCGTGCAGCCAGGCGAGCAGCCGGCTCACTTGTCGAGCTTCTCCAGAATGGTCTTCTGGATCGCGGTCGTTTCCCGTTGCTGCTCGGCCGTGGTCTCCATCCTGGCGAGCATCGCCCGCATGATCGCGGTGTGCTCCCGCAAATGGAAGGCCAGCGGGACGCCGTCGCGGTCTTGCACCTTCTGGTTGATTGACATCATCCCCGATTTGAGCTCCGTCTGCCCGGTCAGGAGCGCCTGAGTCGCTTCCTCTGAGAGCTTGCCGTTCCGCTTCTCCCCCCGCCGGTCCACCAACTTCTCCACCACCTTCACCAGGCCAACGCCCATGGTGAGCAGGCCGGCTATCAGCGCCCCGTCCGTAAAGGTCATTCGTTGTCCTCCCTGTACTGGCCGCGCCCGAAGAGCTCCCTCATGCGTGTGTTGACCAGCATTACAACGCCCACGGCGAAGTCCAGGAGTACGACGGTCTTCTCCCCCAGGTACTCCGCCAGTGAGTCCTTCTGGTTCATGTACACCACGCACGCGGAGACGAGCACGATGCTGGCCACCGCCAGGATGCGGTGGTCGAAGCCCTTCCAGCGTCTTCGCGGCATGACGCGCCGCCACTACTCGACCGACGTCTTCGCGTCGTCGAAGCCGAGTTTCTCGGCGAACTTCTTTTTGAGGCCGGTCTCGACCTGGGCGACGAAGGCCGCAATGGCGGGTTCTCCCGCGTCAATCTCCAGGCTCTTGATCCGGACCGGTTCACCAGCGAGTGTCAGTATCCCGCGGATCGCGACGCGGCTCCGCTGGACGTCGACGGTGATATGCTTCACTGCGAAGCCATCGATGGACACCGCGGCGGAGGCGGCCTTCAGTTCGATTGTCCTGCTGCTTTTGAGCATTGTTTACTCCTTTTCTCCCTTACCACGCCATGCCAGTCTTTTCGTCCTGCCCCGCGGCAACGCCGGTCGGTTCGCGGATCCAATAGTTGGGGGTCGAAGGCGAGGCGCCGGTAGCTGCCGCGTTCGCGGCCAACGCCCGGGCCCCTCCGCTGCACCCTTTCACGTTCTTGTAGTTGTTACCCGCGCCGTCAGCGTTGCTGTACCAGATACCCTGTAGGACGACGTGATCGCAATTGAGAACCGCCGCCCCGGTCGCGGCGGGGTTCGCCCCGCCGGACGTGCAGCCCCACAGGCCCCCGTAGACGGTGCACTTGTCGCACTCCTCGAGCGCGCCCCCGGAATCGCCCGTCGCGTCGGTGCTGGCGCAGCTCCGGATGAAGTTGAAGTAGGAGTCGACCGTTCCGTAGCCGGCGCCGCCCTTGTCCGCCGTACACGTCTCGATGACGTCGAAGGTGTTGTTGGATCCGCCCTCGACGCAGCCGCCGTTCCCGTTAGGAGCCGCGCAATCCTGCACCAGGCCAACGCTGCACCGGACGCACCCCTGCAGAGCGCCGCCGTCCCCATTCGTGGCGGTGCAGTCGCGGATCTTGTCAACGCGACAATCGCTGCAACTGTCCAGGGCGCCGCCGTTCGTGTCGGCCGTGCAATCGGCGATGTGCCCGACGCTGCACCGGTTGCAGGACTTGAGCGCGCCGCCGTCCCCGTTCGTGGCAGTGCAGCCGTAGATCTCCTCGACGCGGCAGTCGTCGCAGGTGTACAACGCGCCGCCGTCGACCGTGGTGGTGCAGTTGTGGATCCTTCCCACAGTGCACCGATCGCAGTCATAGAGCGCAGCACCGTAGTTCCCGGCATCACAGTTCGCGATATACCCGACCTTCAGGTCGTCGCAGTCGTAGAGTGCACCGCCGTCCGTGTTCCCGTCGCAGGCGACGATGGCCTCCACCGTTCCGCCATTGCAGCTGTGCATCGCCCCCCCATAGAGGCCCCCGTAGCAGTACAGGATCCTCCCCACGGTGACGTTGTCACAGTCGTAGAGCGCACCGCCGTAATGGGTCCGGCAGTTCAGCACCTCGCGGACGCGAATGTTGTCGCTCTCCGCGATCGCACCGCCGACACCGCCGGCGCTCGCCTTGACGTCGCGCACGGAGCCGATGTTGGCCCAGTCGCACCAATAGACGGCAGCCCCGTTGAACGCCGTGTCCGAGCACTCGACGTAGCGGATGTCGTCGATGGTGGCCTCGTCGCACCTGGAGACGCAACGCCGTACCAGCTGGATGTTGTGAATGCCCCGGATCAGGCTGCCGTGGCAGTAGGCGACCACGAGGCCGGCCGCCGCCGTAACCTCGCACCCCTCGATGTTCTCGATGATGCTGAGATGCGCATGCCCCACAATGAATCCCTGCTCGACCTTGCTTTGCCGGATGTTCGCAACCCTGCAGCAACCGCTGAAATCGAGGTCGTAGAGGCGGTCGGCCGACGTCCCGCCCCCGTCCCCAATGTGCACGTTAAGGACGTGGGCGTCGAACACCCCCCGGACACAGCCCTTCATGTCGAACAGGGTGTCGTCGATGTACACCTGGCTTCCGTGGGTGCTCCCGCCGATCCCGGCCTGGCCATCACACGAGAAGCCGGACAGCGCGACGTCCGGGGTGAGTCGCCAGAGCGACGCGGCCCCATTCGTCTGGTGAACCAGCTTGTCGACGGTGACGTCGGTGGGGGTGATCGCCGTGAGGCGATAGATCTGGATCGAGGACTCCCAGGCCGGGCTGCCGGGATGCCGGTAGCCTTCGTTGATGCGGACGTAGTCGCCGACCGTCAAGCCGGACGTGTCCGCGCACGTGACGGTCTTGCTGCCGAAGGCGGTCCCCACGGTCTTGGCGGACGGATGAGCGACCTCGAAACCGGTTTCCCCGGTCGTGGTCCGGTCGAACGTGACGATCGTCTGCGCCTCGCCCAGGCCGATCAGCTGCGACCCGTCCTGCATCTGGCAGCGGGTCTTCATGACGTACCCGCGGTTCCCGTTGAAGGTGTTCGTCGTGCCGCCGCTCGCGCACGGCAGGATGAGCACCCGGGTGCTGGCGGGAAACTCGACGGTCGTCACGCCGGCGGCGACGGTGTAGTCCCACCCGCCGGCGGTCTGCGCACCGGACGGCGTCGTCTCGGTCCCGTCGCCGAAGTAGCTCTCCCAGTCTGCCTGGGTCCGGATGACGACGTCGTACTGGCTCTCGTCGATGAGCGCCTGCAAGGCCGTGCTCAGGTGGACGTAGTCGATCGACCCGTCCGGGTGGTCGAAGGTGTCCCTGTGCTTCTTGTAGGTCGTCGCGCGGATCGTGGCCTGCTTGTCGTTCGTCCACCCGGTGTTGTCGACCCCGGAGTACGCCGCGTCGGCGTTCGCGATGTCCCCTGCCACGATTGCCGCGCCGGCGACGACCTCCGCGATCTTCACCCACCCCGCGGTGATCGGCGTGGGCGCCGCTACCGCGGAGCCCTCCTGGATCGTCGCCTCGATGCCCACGACGTTCGTCTTGTTCACGAACGCCGTGGACGTGGCGCCGCCGGCCCCGATGAACGTCCGGCTCTGGGAGTCGGTGTCGTACCCTCCGGCCTTCCTCCGAACCAGGATGCTGCAGATGTTCCCGGGCGTCGCGCCCCCCAGGGCGACCGTGATGACCGACGCGCTCGGCTGCGTGCCGTCGTACGAGAGCGGCTCGCCGTCCGTCTCGAAGCCCAGGCCCGGCGTGATCTCGACGTTCGAGCTCGCGGGCCCGGTGGCCTGGACGGTCAGCCCCTTGAAGATGACGGGCGCGTCGGTATCGGCGAGCAGCTGGGTGGCCAGGTCCCGGATCTGCTGGTCGATGACGAAGGCCCCCGCGTCGTCGTGGTCGCCCTCGTCGATGAGCTCGTACTGGTGGAACTTGACTGTCTTCAATGCCTCTTCCTCCTAGACCAGGGTCAGCTCGAAGCCGCACCCCCCTAGTATGATGCGGTCGATCAGGTCGTAGATGAACGCCCCGGTGATGGGGTCAGTCGTAACCGGGTTGGACTCGATGCGAATGCGCAGGAACAGCAGCCCCCCGCGCACTGAGCTGTAGAACGGGAGCGTGACGAACTCCGTGTACGCCGGGCCAGGCGAGATGCCGGTCCACTGCTCGTAGTGCGGCGGCCCGCCGGCCTCCGAGTGGTAAAACGCCCGCCCGTACGCCCCGTACCCGGTCATCCCCTCAGAGATGATGACCCAGGGGCTGAAGGTCAGGAGCGCCGCCGCGATCGCGTAGGGCGTCGCCTTCTCCCCGACGGTCATGGCGATTATGCGGTCGATCAGCGCCGCGTCGGGCTCCCCCGACCTCCGCGGGACGTCGAACCACTTCTCGGCCAGGTGGTCCAGCTCGTACCCCCTGGCGTTGCGGGGATTCATGGCGCCGGCCACGTACCTCCCGTGCGCGCGAACCAGCTCCAGCTCGTTCGCGATGGCCCCCTCGGCGAAGCGGTCCGCGCCCTCGCCGGCCGGCGGGGTCCCCTCGAACGTGGCCGGGGGCGACGGCTGGATGGTGAAGCAGGCGAGGAACGTGTCCCGCCGCATTTCCATCCCGGAGAACGCGTTCCCGTAGGCGTCGAAGAAGAGGAACTCCCCGGGGGCCAAGACCGCGTCGCCCTTCGGCAGGGCGAGCCACACCTCGTGGCTGCCGCCGCCGACCTTCGGCATCGTGACCTTCACCCTGTCCAGCGCCGCCCCGAGCGTGATCCCCCCGGCCGCGTTGCCGGGATCGGCGGCGATGAACATGAAACCGCTGTCGCGCTGCGTCGTCGGCACCGTCGACCCGGACATGACCGCCAGGGTCGTGCTGTTCGCCGTCCCCTTGTACGCCGCCCCGCCGTTCAGGAAGACGTAGAAGTAGTCCGTCCCGCTCGTCCCGAGCGCCTGGTTGAGGGAGCCGGGGCTCGCAACGTCGATCTGCGGGTCGACCCGCAGCGGGGACCTGTGCAGGAACGTCGGGAACCACGTCTTCCACACCTCGCAGCCCGCGAAGTCGAAGTCGAAGTCGTTGCCCTCCGCCCCGAAGAGCGCCTGGTACTCCGCGTCCCCCTCCACGTCGAGGAACGGGCGCATGTGCCGGTTGAGGCGCTCGATCATCGTCCTGGACCTGCGGCCGTTGACGCGACTCTCCTCCAGGACCCGGCTGGCCTCGATGTCCCTTCCCAGGATGGTGGGCGGCACTGCCTGTCCTCCTTAAGCGTCCACGAAGTCCGTGGTCGCGGTGGTAATGGTCCCGATCTTCGCGACCTGCCCATCGGCTACCGCGGTGTTGCCGGCCGGGATCGTCATGGAGATGTCCCGGACGTCCGGGTTCTTCTTCGCGACGTGCTTCAGCTGCTCCTTGACCACGTCGACCCCCATCCGGTGCTGGTTGACGTAGGACGCCTGCGCGGACTCGACCGCGGCTAAGACCGCGGCGGCGTCCGCCCCCGACACCAGGAACAGGGTCTGGGTGATGTTGACCAGGACCGCGGACGCGGACAGGTACTCGATGAACGTCCCGGCCCCGCGCCACCCCGGGTCTATGGCTATGCCGCTCCCCTCGATTTTGGCGCGCACCGCGGTGAGCAGGGCGGAACCGGCGGACCCGCTCCCGTCGTCGATGTAGAGGTACAGGTGGCCGCGCGTCGTCGGGTGCTCCACGATCTTCGCCTGGTAGACCCCCTGGACCTGCTCGGCCCCCGCCTCGAGGCCGTACTTCGTGGTCTTCGCTAGGTTCGTCACGAACTTCCTGAAGCGGACCTGGAGGTCCGTGTCGCTCTCCCGGTCGCGGCCGTCGCCGGTGTCCGCGGAGTTGTCCACGGCGTCCACCCCCGCGACGTCCGTCACCATGTTGGTGATCGTGTGGGCCGGCACGTCCCCGCTCGTCCCGGCGACCAGCGCCCGGATGGCCGTGGCCGCGCTGTCCGTCGCTGACGCGGCGATCGTCGCGTTCTCGGTCGTCTCGAACTGCACCCCGTCGGTCGTCTCGACGATGGTCCCGATCGGGATGTCGATGACGGAGGGGTCCGCGACGTTCCTGCTGAAGACGACGGAGCCGCCCGACTTGACGGCGTCCTTCCGCCGGAACGCGAAGAGGTCGTAGATGAAGAGGCGGACCATCTCCCTGAACCCCAGGAAGAGGTCCTCGTACAGGTCCTCGACCACCCACGCCACGGCCTCCAGCATCGTCCGCGTCGCGCTGCCCGTGTTGAAGTCGGTGAGCTTGGTGGAGTACGTGGTGACCCATTGGATCATGCGGGATACGATGTCCCCGAACCGCTTTCGAACGAAGCCTGCCATCAGTCCTTGCTCCTGACGTAGAGTGTGGTGTCCGCCTCCAGCCCGTCGGCCAGGCGCACGCGCGTCTGCATCTCGAACGTGTCGGAGGAGATGGTCACGCCCAGGATCTCGGCCTCGTCGACGCGCGGGTCGGCCTCGACCATCTCGCGGACCCTGGCGGCGAACAGCGCTCGCGCCTCGGTTATGCCGGGCTCCCCGATCGTCGACTCGCGGGGGAAGCCGTAGTTGTTGTCGGACCTGAGGTCCCCGGTCGACGCGGTGACGCGGTTCTGCAGGGCCTGCATGATCGTCTGGGCCTCGGACGTGACGGCCAGGTCCCCGGTCGACGCCACCACCAGGGTGGCCGGGCTGGAGTGGTGCAGCCGGATGTCCTGGCCGTACTGGTCGCCCGACCGGTCGAGGACCAGGTTGTCCTCGAGCGAGGCCTGGTCGACGTAGGTCGGGACGCGGACCACCTGGCCCGGCTCGAGGTCGGACGTCGTCAGGTTGTTGAAGGCCGCGATCGCCTCGGCGCCGTCGATGGTGCCGTAGTACTCGATCGACAGGTCGGTGAGCGTCGTGCCGTCCCCCGCGATGACGAGGAGCACGCGGTTCGCCCGGGTCCAGGGCGGGTCGCCGGTGCTCCCCGGGGCGACGTCGCTGGCCGTCGTGGTGCCGTCCTCCTTCGGGTACGTCGCGACGAGGATCGCCTGGCTGTCCTCCGTGTCGTCCGTCGCCTGCGCGGCCGACTCCCGGGACTGCTCCAGGATGACGTCGTTCTCCGCGTCCTGCGCCCGCTGCGCCTCGTTCGCATAGATGAACGGCGCCTCCTCGCCGGGCGCCTCCAGGCGCCGGTTGGTCTCGAGTGCCTGCTCGAAGTCCAGGCGCAGCTGCTCGCACGCCGTCTTCAGGTCGTTGAACGTCTTCTCGACGGACTCGCCGAACTCCCCCTCGAAGAAGCCGCCGAACGTCTCGCCGGCCGCGACCATCCGGTCCACGGCCTCGGCCGTGTCGGACAGCAGGTTGACGGTCTGCCGCGCCCTGTCGAGTAGCGCGAGCGTCGTGTCCTCCAGGATGGTGAGGATGTCGGTGGCCTGGTCCAGGATGCCGGTCAGGAACTCGATCGAGACGTCGACGAAGCCGAGCGTCGCGTCGACGTACTCGAGCCCCTTGTCGACGTAGCCGCGCAGCTCGTCGATGGTGTCCTGCACCCCCAGCAGCGCGCCCTGCATGGCCTGGCGGTACTTCTTCAGTGCCTGGAAATACTTCCCGAGCTTCTGCTTCTCCTCGGGCGGGTCCGTCGCCGTCATGGCGATGGTGAAGTCGTACCAGCCGCCGACCGGTCTCGCCTTGCTCTTCTTGAAGGTGAAGTTGTCAATGAACACCCAGTAGGACTCCCCGAGCTCGATGTCCCAGAAGCGGACCGCGAGGTCCTCGAAGTTCCCCACGTAGCGCGGGTTCTCGGGGTACCGCCAGATCCTGTCGCGGAAGTACTTCAGCGCGTCGAGGCCGTCGCCGGCCAGAAGCTGGCGCCCCCACCTGCGCCTCGCGCGCGGCCCGCCCGTCGTCCCCGACAGGGTGATCTTGATGTTGTCCATCCCCTGCAGGTCGACGTGCGTCCCGCCAAACGTCTTGTAGACCGTGCCGCGGTACTTGCCCTGGTACTGCATCTCCTGCGGGGGCACGACGAAATTGAACTGGTCGAGGATGAGGCCGCCCCTCACCAACTCGAACCGGTAGAACTCGCTCCTTAGCGGCATTCTATTGCTTCGCCTCCAATGCGTCGACCCGGGCCTTCAGCTTCTCGACCTCCGACGGCCCTATGGCCGGAGTAGCGGTCACCCTCTTTACCACCTTGTCGATGTAAGTGAAGTACGAGAGACTATCCACTTCGCCCACCTCTTTAGGATACTCGGACACGACGTGCTCCGTGTCGCCGGCGTCGAGGCGGTCCGGTAGCCGCCCAACACAGAACGCCGTGATCGTCCCGTTCGGCTTGGTATACAGGTAACTCATACGTCAGCCGCCAAAATGTAGTAGCCGAACACGAATGCCCGGTTGAAGTTCCATGTTGCGTCGCCCTGGGCCAGGTACTGAAGGGTCCTACTTGGGCCGACGTTCACGATGCCAGCCGCTGACCCCCAGTAGTTCGACGCCGAACCGACGAACAGCTCCAGCTCGCTGCTTGCGGCGACGGGCCCCCAGTACATGAGCGAGTCGGTGTCGGGGTTGTACAGCTTCGTCATCATCTGCACCGCGAACGCGTCCGCAGGAATGACGCTGGAAATGTCCACCGGGGTCCAGGCGCCTATGACCGGCTCCGTCGTGTCGAAGATTGTCGCCCGCGTTATCGAAACGTATTTCGTGGCGTTGCCCGGCCCCTCGAGCTCCACCTCGTCCACGACACCCTGCGCCATTGAGTTGAGGAACTTCCGCGAGCTCTGGTCATAGACGTAGGCGGCCCCGAACTCCGCCTCCATCCGAGTGCGAAACCGGCCGGCGAGCCCGGTGTAGTTTTCCGCGTCACCTACAGTCATCGCCATCGACGTCTCCTACGGCTGCCCATCGACAGTCGCGCTGCCCGCGCCCGTCATGTCGGGTATCGCGGTCGGGGGCAACGGGGGCGCGGGGGAAACGGGCGGCCCGGACGGGCCGGCCGGGGTCGGGTGAACGTGGGCCGACAGCCACGTCTTGAACGCCGCCCACCGCGTTTGCAGCAGCGCCTCCATCACCACCTTGTCCGTCGAGGTCAGGCCGACCTTGATCTTCTCGCCGCTTTTCTGCTTTAGGTGGATCTCGCCCGCCGGGGAGATGGTGACCTCCGCGCCGGCCGGCTGCGTGATCTCGACGGTCTTGTCCTTCAAGAGCTTAATCTTCACACCGCTGGGGTGCGTCGCGATCCTGTCGCCGGGGTCCGTGAGCTCCGCGATGAGCCCCCGCATCCCCTTCTGTATCGTCGCGTCCGGGAAGTACAGGCCGCCAATGACGACGGGGGTCGTTCGCCCCGGCACGAAGAGGGCCAGCGCTTGGCTGTTCTTCAGGGGCAGCCCGAGCTCGGCCCACTCCTGGCCTGCGGCCGGCACACCGCCGGGGGACACGACCAGGCACCTCCGGTAAAGCGTCCGCTTTTTTCCCTGCGGGGTCGGCGTGCCGAGCGTGACGTCGACCGTGTAGTCGTCCTCGTAGGCGGCCTCGACGGTGACGAACACCGCCTTGGTCGCTCCGAGGACGTCCCTCACGTGTTTGGGCACGTCCGCGCGCTGCGCGACGTACTTGTAGGTGTCCGTCAGCATGTCCTTCACGCCGAGCATCAGTAGTAGTCCACCCCCCTGGTAAAGGTCACCTGCGTCGTGAGCTTGGGCGCCCCCGCGCTGAAGTCGAGCTTGTCCGTGACCGACTGCGCCAGCGCCGCGGTCAGCCGGGTCGGGTAGTGCAGCTTCCTGGGGAACAGGATTTTCTGGCCGACGCGCACGTCGTGGTACCGGCCGGCCAGGGTCCCGGCCCAGTAGCTGTCGATGTCGGCGTACCCCTCCTGGAGGAGGTCGGCCAGGCCCGCGGCCGCCGCGATCGGGTCCTCGCTGCCGTCGACGAAGTTGAGCGCGGTCTCCTGCGCCCCCGGCCCCCAGATGGAGAAGAGGCGCTTGTCGACCGCGTAGTTCCCGGTCGCCCGCATGTCGTTCGCGTTGCGCTGGTCGGACGCCGGGTACACCAGGTAGAGGGACTTGACCTCCGCCGCGCTCTTCACCGCGTTGACGGCGGTGATCTTGCTCGCGGGGTACTCGTGGTCCGCCATGTCCGCGAACCGGCCCCCCAGCCAGGGGTTCGGCCGGCAGATGACCCGGAAGCCCTCCGCCGTCACGG
>Ga0180432_10000242_pt1 | contig 86955 bp, 111 predicted proteins | sample SS_ome_10_FD_132414 | JGI IMG/M metagenome (GOLD analysis project Ga0180432, IMG submission 132414) | Hypersaline lake sediment archaeal communities from the Salton Sea, California, USA - SS_1_MS_2 metaG | ecosystem: Environmental > Aquatic > Non-marine Saline and Alkaline > Hypersaline >... | reverse complement strand
CCCTGGCGTGAGCCCTGGCGTAAGCCCTGGCGTGAGCCCTGGCGTGAGCCCTGGCGTGAGCCCTGGCGTGAGCCCTGGCGTGAGCCCTGGCGTGTAGACTCCGCGCCGATCCGAGTCAGATCAACTTGTCGACGCACCCCTGGGAGGGGGTTTTATTGTAACGGGCGCGGCAGCGTCCACAGACAGGAGAGAGAGAATGGCAAAGTCGACGAAGAAGTCCAAGGCGAGCAAGAAGGCCGAGACCAAGAAGGCCGAGACCAAGACCAAGCAGGTCGAGCCCGCCGCCGAGACCCCCGAGGCCGAGGAGCAGCAGCCGAAGAAGAAGCGCCAGTCCCGCCAGGTGGCACCGGACTACAGGGCGCTCTCGGAACGGTGTGAGCTGATCCAGAAGGCACTCGCCGAGCTGTCCGAGGTCGCCGCGAGGCACCCCGCCAGCGTCGGGAAGCACATGCAGGCGTTCAGCCGTGTCGGGGTCGAGGAGGGGGGCTCGACCTACTGGTACATGACGGGGCTCGACATGGCACGCGAAGAGGCGTCCCCCCGCGACTGGGTGCGCGACATGGCGAATGGATGGAACGCCATGGTCGCCCAGATCAAGGGCATGGGCGCGTTCTACAAGGCCATGGTCGTCGTCGAGGAGCAGGCCCAGGCGAAGGCCGCCGAGGCGGAGCAGAACGGTAAGGCCAAGGCCGCCGAACAGCTCGGCAAGGCTCAGAAGGCCCTCGCCAAGCTCGAGAAGAAGCTCGCAGCGTCCCCCGATGACGAGGAGCTTCAGGGCAAGGTGAAGGCCAAGAAAGCTCGTATCCGCAAGCTCGCCAAGAAGGCCGGCGTCACGCTGTAGGCAGCCGACGACTTCTCACCCCAAAGGCGCACTCCCTAGCGCGGAATAGGGAATATGGAGCGTGATGGTTCAAGACCAGCATCCGGGTTCGCGACCCGGCGCTCCACCACTAGCAATCCTTGACAGGAGGTAAAAGTGAAACGCAATCGTTGTATGGACTGTGGGCGGATTATTTCCAAGCACAACAGTCTCCGACGCTGTAAGAAGTGTTGGGAGAAGCACAACGAGGAGGTTCTGGCGGCGAATCGCGCGGAGATCGCCGATGGCAAGTGTCCCCGATGTGGGCGCGGCCTTCGACGCAACCTCGCGATCACCGGCTGGATTCAGTGTGAGCAGTTCGGAGCCGAGGGGTTCCGGGCCGACGACTCGCAGCCCTCGTGTTCTTTCCAAACCTTCATCGCGTAGGAGATCGGCATGTGTGAGAAAATCGACCCCCGCGTTCTGGCAATCCTTCGCGCCGATGTCCACCCCGCCGACGCAAAGCCTGGTGACACGGTCACGGACGACACGGAGCTGTTGATCGAGCAGCTCCTCTACCAATTCGTCCGAGACAGTGGCAACCCGGACGAAGCTGTCGAGTGGCTTCTCGGCACGATCACCACCGCCGATCCACGTCATCTGTGGATTGAGCGCGACGGCACGATCTTCTGATCTGAATCTGATCGGCTCCAAAGGCGCACTCCCTAGCGCGGAACGGGGCTGGAGCGAGACAGCTAAAGACTGGCATCCGGGTTCGCGACCCGGCGCTCCACCATCCGGGGCTTTTCCCGGCAGATGACAGGAGGTATCGAATGGACGTTCAGGGCATGACCCTGGAGCTTCACGGTCTGGAGCACTGGTCTAAGGCGCTCGACAACGCCTTGGCGAGTGAGGACATGCAGGACTTCTCAGAGGATGAGATTTACGAGGCCGCGCCGCAGCGGCTCCCGTTCGCCCTCTGGAGGTTCGTCAACCATGTCTGCGACCGCTACACTGATCTCGTCTCCGACCACGAGTCGCACTTCTCGGGCGTCCAGGTCGGGCCGTACTACGTCGTGATCCACGGCATCGAGTGGCTCATGGAGGCCGACGGTTGGGCACCCGAAAAAGCCCTCCGGGAGTGGCGGTACGCCGCCCTCGCAATCCTCCAGTACGCCCTCTCCACCGACTCCTGGCAGTACGAGCTGGGGGCCTGGTGGTTCCAGGCAGGCGGGTACGGTCGACGGGTCGGCAAGGAGATGGTCGAGGCGCTCGATCTCTGGGAGAAGGCAGACGCCGCGAGGCGCGACGAGAATCCCGACCCCCGACTCCTGGCACTTCTCGCCGAGGACTCGGACGGAGGCATGGGCGAGTACGACGAGTTCCTGCCCGAGCCGCTGATGATCATGTCGAGGGACTACGACGCAACGTGGTTCCCTCGCGCTGTCGTCGAAGACGAGCACACCGTGGTCGTCTGGGACCAGATGAGCAGCGGTCGCGGGGGCTGTTAGCTCTAGCAGTGATCGGAATCGGATCGGCCAGCCAACCCAGCAACATCGGGTTGGCTGGCTCATTCTGGGGCCGATCCCAGCATTGACAGGAGAGAGAGATGGTTTCCACGGAGAGGCAGATCGAGATGGTCGAAAAGGTCAAGGCGGCGCTTCGCGCACTTCTCGTCGATGAGTACGTCGGCGAGTATTGGCACGAGATCATCGAGAAGTCCGTCTGGACTGCCGACGAAGACCGCCGCCTCGGGCGCGGGTGGGCATCTGAGCGGTCGTACTGTGTCATCTGCACGGAAGAGGGTCTCCCCGGAACCTACGATGGTTACGGCATCGACTTCTACTTCCGTCTGATGGAGGCAGTCGGCACGCTCGTCGAGCCCGTCAACGGTGCCATCGTCGGCGTCTATGAGGACTAGCACCGTGTAGGTGTAAAACCTACTTCTGTAAAAACTTTCCGCGCAGGGGGATTCGGACATATCCTCCATGGGGCCGAGAGGCCCCAGAATGAGGCACCCAAGGTGGTACAACCGTCGCCGCCGGTCAGCATCAGTTTGGGTGCCTCATTCTGGGTCTTCCCAGGGAAAGGCAGGAGAGATGACCTTGACGCTGGTGCCCGCATACGGGCGGGACTACAAGAGCAAGAAGGCCATGTTGGCGGATTTCGACGCTGGCAAGGACTTCCAGGTGACCGGTATCGGGGGCAGCGGGTACACCACCCGTGATGAGCTGACGAACATGGGGCACACTGAGGTTCACATTCGCTACAAGCGTCTGACGCAGGTCGCTGTGGTGAAGTTGTAGTCAGCAAGTGATCGGAATCGGATCTGGCGGCCAACCTCGCAACATCAGGTTGGCCGTCACATTCTGGGGCCGATCCCAGCACAGGACAGGGGAGAGAGATGTACGATTTGCTGAAGGTTCGCTACCTCGACGGGCTGCGGCTCGCGAACGACACCGTCCAGCGCGTTCTGAAGCAGGACGACAAAAACCCCTCGGCGGGTGGCAACGTCGGAGTCCTCACGGACGAAGCCCTGCTCGTGTTCGGGCCGGATGGTACGTTCCCTGTGGTCGACACCGAGCGCAGCAAGGTCTTCTACGTCTACGAGTAGCAACTGATCGGAATCGGATCGGGGGCTCAACCAGCATCATCGGTTGAGCCCCTCATTCTGGGGCCGATCCCAGCATTGACAGGAGGTATAGAATGGATCGCGCAGAGGAGTACGCCAACGGTGACCAAGGCTTCGCAGACTGGCTCCGTAAGGTCGACGCCGCCGTCATGGCACGAGTCGGTGTGGGCGTCTTCGATCTGCCTGACTTCCTTCTCCGGGACGAGTACGACTTCGGCACCGACCCGGTCGAGGCGGCTGAGATGGCAATCGAGGAGGCTTACTGATGGCCGAGCTTTTGTGCAAGGTCTTCGACTTCGACGGAGACGAGATCGACGTCATCGGCAAGTGGGCGATCTGTCCCGCTTGTTCGGGGCACGGCAAGGTCGACGTCATGGGGTGTATCACCGCAGAGGATCGGGAGCGTGACTGGACCGACGAGGAGTGGCAACACTACCTCAACGGGGCTTACGACGCGCAGTGTCCGGTCTGTGACGGAGACGGTAAGGTCATCGTGCCTGACTGGGTCGCCGTCCAGGACCCAGAACTCAAGAAGGCGCACGAGGCGGCTTTGAGGGCTATTCGTCGCAGCCACATTCAGTCCTGGAACGAGCGGCGTAACGGAGCGTAGCACGGTATCCATGTTCGGTGTTGGCGGCCAACCTCGCAACATCAGGTTGGCCGCCACGACGGGATATGGCTCCCGAGTGCAAACAGGAGGTAGTATGTCGTGTCAGTGCGAGGCGTGTAAGATACGCCGTGGTGAGGCCGAGGTGCCCATGTCGGACCTCGGGTGGTTCAAGTGCGCTTCCGACATCGAGTTCGAGTTCGTCGAGCACCCCGTGTACGCCGACGTTCCGGTGCTCGCGGCTGTGTGTCACCCGATGCAGGCTGTGTTCGGTGTCGTCGCCATTTGGCGGGAGGTGTAGCATGTATCTCGTGAATACGTACACCGGGGAAACGGCGCGGCAGAAGGCCATCGCGAAATCCCCCGCTGAGGCCGGCATGAACCTCACGGAACAGCTCATCTGCGAGATTGCCAAGCTGGAGGTCTGGGGCTCGGAATTCAGCGAGTCCGATCCGGCATGGCCCGGCGAGGATTTCTGTGAGTGGCACGCCGTCGACGCGGACGGAAACGTCATCGCGAAGCGGCGCACACGCGGTTACTAGTAGCGGTCTTTTCATGATTGCACCCGATCTGGTTGATCGTAATCAGATCGGGTGCAGCGATGAGGAGGTGGCTATGGTGAAGCCATACGGGGTGCTGGTGTTCATTCTCGTAATGACGCTGGCACAGGAGGTGATGGGGGAGGTCGTCCCCGAGCAAGAGTGGAACGACGAAGCCAAGATTTGGCTGGCACGTTCTCTCGTTGGCGAGGCAGGATGGAGGAGACCTGTGGAGTACGCCGCTATAGCATGGGTGTATGTCCATCGGTCGCGGTTATCAAAGAGCCGCAACTTCCTCCAGACCGTCAGACGCTACAGTGCAGCCGTGAAGAACAGGCGTAACAAGCAACGCCCGTGGCTGTACCAGCTTGGGCTAGACGGAGCAAGGCCAAGCGATTGGCCTAACGGACCCCAGTGGGCAGGTCTCCACAAGGAGGCATGGCTCGACACTCTGGAGTTTGTCGACGAGTGGCAAGCGGGTAAACACCCAAACCCGTGTCCTCGGGCAAATCACTTCGGGGGCTACATCGACCAGCACCGCGCTGAAGCCTTACGGTGGACGCGGGTGAAGTGCAAGACAGAGGCCGATGGGTCCAGGCTTCGCAACAGGTTCTATGACTCTACTCGGCTGCGGCCGAAAGGGTGGTACGAGAGGAGGCGTGCATGGAGAGAGAAGGTACGGCTGGAGAAGGCAAAGAGGTAGTCTTCTACAACGAACTGTGTGCAGTCAACGACCCCAACGGAAACCCTCGACGCATGTTGGAAGTTTTCAACAGTAGTGGGCGGCAGATCGCGACGATACGCTACGCCTACTCGTCAGAGTTGCAGGCGCTCCGGGAGTGGGCTGGTGATCAGGCACACAGGATGAGGTTCATGGATCTGAGCACGCGCGTCTGGATGACGGTCAAGGAATTCAATGACCGAGAGCGCAGGTCCAAGCTCTTCGACTTTTACCAGCGTCAGACGTGATCGGCATCTGATCAGTTAGGTTGGCCCCCTGGAGGGGGTGTTGCGGTTTGTGGGTAATATTGCCCACGGCTATCTCCTGTCAAGAAAACCGCCGCAACACCCCCTCCAGGGGGTCAGCTTTTTTTGCTCTTTTCCCTACATTCCCCTACATTGAGAGAAAGTTTCTGCGCTTGGAATTATGGACATAATATCAAGGACATAGGAGGTTCGTGGCATGAGTGACAAGCCAAAGAAATGGTGGGAGTCGCAGAAGGTGATGGTCGGCCTGATCTCTGGTCTGGCAATCCTGACCTCTGTGACCGTTCTGATCGCGCTCGGCAAGATCGAGTTCAACGGGGTTCTCTCCCCGGACACGGTTGTCGACGCACTCACATGGATCGCCGGTTTCGTCATCGGCGGCAGGGCTCTTGAGGGAGCTTCAGCAGCCCGAGCGAACGGGCGAGTACAAGAGGCAGTGATCGCGAGCGCCAAGCCGATCAAGGCACCTGTCCCAGAGGAGGACGACGAGGAGTAGAGCATGATCATCAGTCGCGGGTACATTTGGTGCAAAGTACAGGCTACTCCGAACGAAGAGGGGTGGCTGCACAGGGCTCTCAGTGTGCCGGTTTCGTACTACTACCGTGGTCGATACCGCACGAAGCTCAGGAGGCTATACAGTAAGAGGACTAAGCAGTTCGCCGCCGGTCTACTTGATCGGTGTCTGAAGCTGTGTGCGGAGTCAAGCGTGAAGGTACAGGTGATCGAGCACCGATCACGTCCAGCTATTCTCCCGTCTCCTCCAGAGTGTGAGCATCTGTTCTACTACCAAAAGGATGCTGTCGAGGCTGTGTTGAAACAGGGTAACGGCATCCTGAAACACGCGACTGGTGCTGGCAAAACTGAGGTCGCTGTCACCCTGGCGTGTCGGGTTGATGGCAACACCCTGTTCCTCGTCGATGAGAAGGCACTACGCGAACAGGCGCGAGATCGTTGGCGCAAGATAACGAAGACTCCGGCTGGGGTGATAGTTGGCAGCAACTTCGACCCGCGCCGCTTCACTGTTGCGACTCTTCAGACCTTGTATCACAGGCTGGCTAACGGAAGCATACCAACGCGAGAGTTTCTGAAGAGCGTCAGGTGCGTAATCTTCGACGAAGGTCACATTCTCGGAGCGCAAACGTACTGGAAAGTGGCTATGTCTGTCCCGGCATACTTCCGTATCGCCTTGACAGCCACTCCGACAGGCCGCAGCGATCAAAAGGACGCCTACGTGATAGGTGCCACTGGGCCTGTCATCCACGAGGTGACGACGCAAGAGCTTGTCGATTTCGGGCGTCTGGCAGTGTCGGACGTCATATTCTACAAGCCTCCAGGTACGCAAGAGCTGAACACTCGTGGCTGGCACAAGACTTACGACAAGGGTATCGTCGAGAATCGGGGCCGCAACCGTACCATTTGTCGTATCTGTCGCATTGCGCCGCTTCCAGCTCTGTTGTTCGTTGAGCGCAAACGGCACGGCTACATCCTCAAGGATATGCTCCTGGAATACGGATTCGACGTCGAGTTCGTCTGGGGCACACACAAGTCGGCTGATAGGCGGAAGTATATCCGCAGGCTCAACAGTGGACGAATGGACATCCTGATCTGTAGCAAGATCTTCAACAAGGGTGTCGACATACCGAATATCCGCAGCGGTATCAACGCGGCGGGTATGAAGGGCAAGATTCCTACCGTTCAAAAGGCGGGGCGTGTCATGCGTGTTGGCGAATCGAAGACAGCATTTGTTTTCTTCGACTTCATAGACACGCATCACGCCACGCTTCTGAAACATTCCCGAAAGCGGTATCGGCAGTATACCCGAGAGGGGATGAACGTCCGTATTGTGCAATCTCTGAGGGAGATTCGAGAGAAGCCCGAGGAGCAAGTCGAAAGGGAGTTGGTGGCGCACAACAACTCCCTGTCACCATTGGTTGCCCCTGTGAGGGCGGCTGGTACAGGAAGGAGGGTAGGCATTGGACGCTGACGAAAAGAAGCTCAAGCGCAGAGAGTTAGCGTTGAAAGAGCGTGAGCTTGAACTGCGCGAGCGCGACATCGAGCTACGCGAGCGAGAGCTGGCACTTGGCGTACAGAAGGAGGAGAGGTTGGGCGGTGTTGTGCTTGAACTCAACAGGAAACGTGAGGCAAGGCTTTCTCGGAAGATTCCGCCGAAGCCTGTCAAGCGCAGGTCGCCATGACTCCCCCTTACCCCCCCTATAGGGGGGTATCCCCCTGCCCCGCTGATAGCGGGAGCGGACAGAACATTTTGGGCCGCAATTTGTACTAACGGGAGGAAGAATGGCATACGGGTTTTCGAGAGATTTTGCTAAGAGCCTACTCGGGCTGGTCGTTCAAGATCAAGCATTCGGTTACAGAGTAGTGACCACTGTTGATCCCGAGCAGATCAGCCAGAAGGTTGTTAGCACTGTTCTCTCGACTCTCCAGGGCTACGCCATCTCGAATGGGGGCATTCCGAACAGGACTGTCTCCAAGGAGTTGATCCGTAAGCGCAACTACAACGGTGACGTCTCCGACAAGTTGATGCGGAAGTGTGTGAAGGCGATTGACGGAGCATACAAGATCCACCCAATCGCTCGGGCTGACGCTACCAGCATCCTCAAAGACGCCATCATGGATGTTGAGGTTGTGCAGGCTCTTGAGGAAGGGTACGCGCTCTACAAAGACCGCAAGTACGACGACTTTTTCAAGCGCATGGAAGCCGCGAGGACTCTAGCCAGCAGGCTCGACATGGGCTCTCGTGGTGTCAATCTGGCGCAGGACTTGGAAGCCTACCTCGACAAAATCTCTCGGGGTGACGCAAGAGTTATCCGCTATCCCATCGGGATAGATGCTCTCGACCGGTCCATCAAGGGTGGTCTGGGCAGAGGGGAACTCGGCTGTATCCTTGGAGGCGAGAAGGCTGGCAAGTCTATGGCGTTGGTTCATATCGCAGCTACTTCGGTCCTGTTAGGGCTGAAGGTTTGCTACCTTTCGTTCGAGCTTGGCGAGCTTGAAGTTCAGAACCGCATCTCATCCAATATGACGGCTTTGCTGCTCGATGAGTTGGAGGAGGGTGGTCCGGCAGTTTCCGCGAGGCTTGGTAAGAAGCTCCGAGCTATCCTGCGAATGGGTGGGGGTAACCTCATCGTGAAGCAGTTTCCGGCGAAGAGCGCCACGGTGCGTGATGTCGAGTCGTATCTCCGAGATGTAGTCGTGCGGGACTGGGGTACACGCCCCGACGTGCTCATCATCGACTACGCCGATGAGATGAAGTCCTCCGCAACAAGGACAGCCGCGACTGATAACACGTACTTGCAGATGGGGGAGATATATTCCGGGCTTCGCGCCTTGGGAGCCCCCGCAGAGGGATCTTATTCAGATCACGGCGGTTTCGATTGCGTGGTCTGGACAGCCTCACAAGTTCAGAGGGCCGCATTGGGAAAGGAACTCCTAGAGTTTCGGGACGTGGCAGATTCGATCCGAAAGGCGGCGATTGTCGACCTGATGGTTGCTATCTGTCAAACAGAGGAGGAAATCGAGATCCAGCAACACAGGCTCTTTGTGGCTCTGTGTCGCTACGCACCCGGTTTCAAAGAGGTAGGGCCGTATACACAAGACTTCGAGCATGGCCGCCTGGTCAAGTTCGACAGCACAGTGAGAAGGTTCAGAGAAGGACAATGGCAAAAGAACAGTCCCAGAACAGTAACAGGGCAGTGCGCGGTTGGAAGTCGTATGATCTCATCGACTCCGTCGAGGTGCCCTTTGACAACCCCCTCGGTCGAAGCGTCAAGATTCGTGCCGAGATTCGGAAGCCACCGAAGGGCGGGTTCCTTCGTGCCGCTGTTGGGCGTGTAGACCCCGAGTCTCCCATCGGCATCGGGCGTCACGTCTTCTTCGATGACATTCCGCACGTCGTCGAGGCTCTCATTCAACTGTGGGAGAAGGGGCTGCCGGTCTACATGGAGATGGAGACCAGCAGAATCCACAAGGCGCGGGAGAAGGACAAGAAGCGTCTGCGGGAGCGTATCAAGGCCGACCCCGGTGACTGGCGCAACAGGCTCCTCGCCATTGAGCAGGACGCCGAGGACAAGGTTCACGCCAGCGAGTGCGCCGACGTCGTGGAGAAAGCTCCTGAGCCCGAGCAATCGGATACCGATCAGGAAGATGCGGAAGAGGACACGGAAGAGTAGTCCACAACGGAGGTCAGCATGGCAGATCTCCGTGTTCGATGTCCATGGTGCATCGAGGAGACAGGTTCGCTAGGTAAGCGTCCTTACGGCAGACACGTCAGCGTCAACTTGGAGAAGGGCACCTTCTTGTGTTGGCGATGTGGGCGTGGCAAAGGTGAGGTACTAACCCGGCGAGTCATGCACGAATTGGGTCTTGGTAACACTCCGTTCAATAAGGCACAGAGGCGGAAGTTCACTGCTGATGGCAATGAGATCGAAGAGATGGAGGAGCCTGTAGAGGATTTGCCCGATGGGTATGAGCCTCTATATCCTTGGCAGGACGTGAAGGATTCCATAGCGTTAGCACCGTATCTGCGCTATCTGTTTGGGCCTAAGCGTAAGCTGACTCCGAAGCATCTTCGTAAATTCAAAGTCGGTGCTGTCCTCGACCCTAAGTCCGAGAAGTGGCGCAGAGGGTTTCTTTGTTTCCCTTTGCTAGACCACGAGTACACAGGCTTTGTACTGCACAAGACCGAACAGGCGTGGTTCAAGGAATGTTCGGCATACGTCAACTCCAGAGGTTTGCAGAGGCTTGAGGGCGCTCTACTGAATGGGCGCATACTCAAAAGTGATCTGAATCCGATCTACGTGGTCGAGGGAGCATTTGACGTTGTCGCCATGAATAACCATGCGGTAGGGACACTCGGTACAGGCTACACAGAGGGGCAGTTCAATCGCCTCCTCGGGCTGAAACAGGACCTAGTTATTGCGTTCGACGGGGACGCTTGGCGGGCTGGTATGGCACTGGCGCGTCGTTTTCAGATACGTGGCAAGGAAAACACGTACTGGGTGAAGCTCCCTCCGGGCCGTAAAAACGATCCTGGCAGGCTGGGGTGGGTGAATGTAGGTAAGTTACCTACTTTCAGATAAAGTTTCCGAGCAGGGTTGTCTGGACATATACTCCGTTACTACAGGGGGGCTCACGGTCCCCGCAAGAAACGGCTCACCGGACGAGTGGGCCAAGGAGGAACAGAAATGGGCAAGAAGACGAAGAAGAACGACGCAGCCGACCGGGTGGAGTCGCTGTTCAGCGAGATCATCGGCAAAGCCGATGGGATGTTCGCCGCTGGTGTCAAGGTGGCAGAGCATCGTTTCGAGCTGGCTTCGATGAGCAAGGACGGTCGTGTCTTTCAGCTCGTCTTGAGCGACCTCTCCGCAGACGAAGTTCTCGCCCAGTTGGAGTGCCTCGGAGCCTTGGAGAAGACCTCTGTCGACGCAGACGATGAGGACGACGAGGATGAGGACGACGAGGACGTGGCAGAAGACTCGGACGACGAGGACGAGGATGATGCCGACGACGACGAGGACGACGACGAGGACGACGACGAGGACGAGGCAGATGAGGAGGATGAAGATGACTCCGACGATGCCGACGAGGACGACGAGGACGACGACGAGGACGACGACGAGGCAGACGAGGATGAGGACGACTCCGACGAAGATGCCGACGAGGACGACGAGGACGACGAGGACGACGACGAGGCAGACGAGGATGAGGACGACGATTCCGACGATGCCGACGAGGATGATGAAGACGACGAGGATGAGGACGACGACGAGGCAGACGAAGACGACGAGGATGCCGAGGACGAGGACGACGACGAGGCTTCGCTGGAGGTCTCCGAGGATGCGATGAAGCTCGTCGCCAAGGCGAAGAGCATCAAGAAGGTCGCGGAAGCCGTCATCGAGGACACCGAGGCAGACGACGCGAAGCTCGTCACCCAGCTTCTCATCGCCATGCGTGATGAGAAGGTCGCCAAGGCTCTCAAGGGCAAGAGCGACGCCGCCATCAAGAAGGCCGTCGGGCAGATCCTCTAGGTGATCTGATCCAGATCGTCGCAACCCCACGCCGCCGCTTTGTGCGGCGTGGGGTAGTAAGGGGCGCTGTTGCACGTTTGGTGGGTTAGACACCCGACCTCTCCGCGTGCCATATAGGACAGCGCGAGCCGGTAGGTGGGATGTGGCAGACGAGGGTTCCCCCCGCCCTAGTCTGTCGGGCAGGCCGGTGTTTTGGAGGCTGGATGGCGAAGAAGAAAAAGTGCAAAAAGAGGTGTCTCATACGCGCCTCGGCAGAGAGCGTCAACATCGCCGGTAACACTCACAGAGGCGGCAGTCGTGACATGGAAGGGGAGGGACTTTGCCTCGTAGGTGAGGCCCCCGGTCGCGAGGAGGACCAGCAAAACCAAGTGTTTGTTGGTCCGACTGGTCGCGTAATTCGTGCGTTTGTTGACGCTGTTGTTCCTGATGTGCCGGTGAGGTTTGAAAACGCTGTACGCTGTTATCCTGGCCCGCAGAAGGTCAGGAGCGGTATAGAACCTTGCCGCCCCAAGCTCTTCAAGGCTCTTGAGCGGTGCAACCCTGGGAGGATAGTGGCCCTCGGGGGCACAGCTATCGAGAGCCTCACCGGAGAGCGGCTTTCAGTCGCGCAGGTAGCTGGCGGCTGGTGTTGGGTCGACATTCCCAACATAGGCAGCCGCCAGGTGTCTTTCACCTATCACCCTTCTGCGGTACTTTACAACAAGGTACTGAAACCCTACTGGCAACTGATCACCAAAAGGATACTTCAGCATCCACCTCCGGTTGACTGGAAGCCTCATGGGCAGGTAAAGGTGATCGAAGTCAGATCGGTGAAGCGCGCAAGGCGGGTGATCAAGAAGGCTCTGGCGTCTAGTCTGGTTGCGCTCGATACAGAGTACAACACGGATTCCGGCAGGTTTCTGTGTGTGGCTATAGCCATGGGGCCTAACAAGGCATACGTGTTCGGTGACGAGATTTGCAAACGCGGTGTCGTCGCTGATGGTATCGAGAAGTTGTGCCTCGCTCCTAACGTGAGGATGGCGGCGCACAACTGGAAGTTCGACGCGAATGTCCTTTGTGATGCCTTCGACCTTCACCACGGTCTGTTCGTGGACCCTGATTTGCCTTGGCTGGACACGTCCAGTATGAGGAAGATTTACGACCCCGAGCAGTATTCAAAGCTGGAGATCGCTGACTGGATGGTCGGCATGGGTGGTCACAAGGACGAGATGCAGGAGCTTCTTTCGCGCTACCGCAAGTCTGTAGGCTGGAAGTACGAGCTTGCATATGACGACTACCCCGAAGTGGTGATGCGCTATTGTGGGTGGGACGCTGTAGCGTGTTTCCGGCTAGTGCGTTTCTACGGGGCTTCGTTGAGGCGCGAGCGCCTGTTGCCTGTCTGGAACGACGTTATGGGTCCGATAGGACCGGCACTGTTTCAGATGGAACACAACGGTCTGCGCGTGGACATCGAGGCTATGGACGCGCTGGACGCACGTCTCACGAAAGAAAAGGACATCGAGCTTGCAGCTATCAATAGCTCCGCTCCTGTTAGGCGCATGATAAAGGAGGGTGTGATAGCTGCGAAAAAGAAGGGTGAGGAGCCCAGCTTCAACCCCCGCAGTACCGTCCACAAGAGAGAGCTACTTTTCGGTGAGCATGGACTGGGTCTCCGTCCGGTTGGCAAGACAGCCACGGGCGCGGCCAGTACCGACAAGAGCACAATCGCCTACTACACGGACGGTACGAAGAAGAATGCTGTACTGACCCACCTCGATCAGTACATGCGCCTGGCACACAAACAGTCGACCTACGTTGATGGATACAGGAAACGCTTGCACCACCCCGATGTTGATCGGTGGCTGATCATGCCGACCTACCGTCAGGACACAGCGCGTACAGGGCGGCTGAGTTGCCAGAATCCGAACATTCAGAACATCCCCAACAGGGGCAGGCCCGAGGACATCGAGATTCGCCGCATGTTCATCCCGCTATCCGACGATGATGTGCTGATGGAGATCGACTACTCCCAGGTTGAGATGCGGCTCGCCTGTGACCTCTCGGGTGACCCCGCCATGATGCACTGTTTCACACACGGTATCGACATCCACCGGCAGACCGCCGCGACGGTCCTCGGGGTTGCGATGGAGGACGTTGACAAGAAACAGCGTCAGGCGGCAAAGCCTGTGAACTTCGGTCTAATCTTCAACATGAGCGCAAGGGCTTGAAGGACTACGCCGCAGGTGACTACGGGGTTGAGCTTTCCGACGAGGAGGCACTACTTTGGCGTAAGGGCTTTTTCCGCAAGTATCGCGTGTATCGGAGTTGGATGCTCCGTGAGCTAGCGATGGCGCGAAAGCGCGGCTGCGCCTATGTCTACTGGCTAGGTAAGCCTTTCCGCAGAAGGTGGCTCTTCGGTCTGGGTGCTCAGGGGTACGGCGAGAGAGGCCACGCCGAGAGGCAGGTTCTCAACACGCCGATTCAAGGCGGTGCCTCTGAGTACACCCTACGCTCCATCATCGCGCTTCACCGCATGTGGCTGAAAGGCGAGCTACCTAACGTCACCGGTCTCTGTGCAACGATCCACGACTCAATCCTGTTGTCCGTTCGGAGCAACAAAAAGAAGTCCACGTTCAAGAAGTGTGCGCGTGTGATGACGACCCACCCGACAGTGCGCGTACCGCTGGAGGTGGAGGCAAAGGTAGGTCCTTCTCTCGGAGAGATGAAGGAGATCGGCACGTTCTCCACAGGAGACTTCAAATGATCGGACCAAGATCACGCAGGATACTCACGAACGTCCGTGAGAGCGTCGACCCTGTGCTGATACTGTGGCTCGGTCGCGCTGGTGGCGCTTATGCCGCTCTGATACCATACGACAGGTTCTACCCACTACTACGGAAGCATGTAGAGTCGGCTCATGGTCATCGCCTTACGCAGAAAGCTGAGGTGCTATCCAGGGTCGAAGGTAAGTGTGCAACATTCCCGGAGTATGTCCGCGACCTACTCCGCGTCAGGGACGCATTCTTTTACCATGAAGGCTACCCATTCGCAGGGTGTACGCCTGTCTACATGCTCGCAAGGTTTGAGCCCTGGCTGGTCACGACAGAAGAACTGCGGAGCCAGGCTGTGTCGGAGGTTTTCATAACAGGAGAGTGCTAAGTGGGGAAAAGGGAATGTGGCGATGCGTTTCCTCAGTTGGTCGACTACAACTCAGAGGAACGCAGCCGTGACCTCTTACGAAAGTTGCCCTCCGACTTGAGTGAGGTTCTGAGTTTGGAGCCAGCGTATGTGCTGGTGACAGCTTCTCAGATTCACGGACTTCACGCACACTGGTCTACCAGGATGGCGGTAGCCAAGGCCGCAGCCATGGCGGCGACAGCCGCTAAAGAGGTGGGTTTCGCACGGATACGGGACCAGGCTCGAAAACAGCTCAACCGCATGTATCATAAGGTCACTGTTGACCGAGTCGACGACCGTGCTCGGGGAGACCCAATCTACGCGGCTCTCTGTCTGGCAGAGGCCGAGGCTGTTCAGGAGTACCTTCGCATAAGGGGACTCGTGGACGCCATTCAGACCAAGCGTGAATCGCTGAAGCAAATCTTCTATGTCCTCAACCGTGAGAAGGGCATGGCTGAGGAAACGTACACGACGAGTGCTCTGGAGGACTACGATGACCGTGTCAGATCGGCATTGAGGGAATCCAGCCTCGCATTGATGGAGGACCATTTTGGCGAAGTTCAGTCTGGGCAAAGACAAGCCCAAGAAAAAGAAGAAGTCTGCAAAGAAGACGAAGGCCAAGAAGGCCGCACCTTCCGCTTCCGACTCCCGAAAGCGCAAAAAGAAAGGGCGTGACCTCGCGGAACGTGCCGCGTCGGTCGAGTTCGTTCTACCCACTACTGAGTGGGCTGAGAAGCGCATCGAGGAGGAGGGGACTGGGTTCTGGACACCGCAGAAGGGTCGGAACAGAATCCTCATGCTCCCATCGGTCGATCCGGGGCGTCTGTCCCCGTGGGTCGAGACGAGGGGGCACTACCTCGGAGGCCAGGATGTGCTGAAGATCCTCGGGCTCTCCGAGCGCCCAGAAGAGCTGCCTCTGGTACAGGGGTGTTTGCGGTTCCACAACGACACCGCTTGTGGGAATTGCAAGCTGGAGAAGTCGCTGAAGAAGTCTCGCCGCAAGGCGGAACGTGACCTCGGCTCATCCCTGTTCGCAAACCTCCAGTGTTTCGGTAACATCGTCGACCTGAAGAGCAAGGCTACGCTCAAGAAGGGTCCGCAGCCTTACCGATTCGGCTGGACGGTCGAGAAGGCTCTGCTCGGCGCTCTGGAGGATGGTGAGATCTTCTGCGATCCGCGTGATCTGAAAGTGATCACTATCCGCAAGGAGGGTGAGGGGAGGTCCACGAAGTACACCGTGCGTGTGACGTCGAAGTCTGTCGCCAGTATGCTCGACATCAGCGCGAAGAAGATGAAGCGTCTGCTCGAAACGTGGAAGGAACAACTCCACGATCTCGATCAGTACATGCACCCCATCCCTTCCCCCGAGGAGATCAAGGACGCACACGACGTTCTCCTGGGGTCTGTCCAGGCGTCCGCATCCGACACCTCTTTCGAGGACGACGATGCCGACGACGATGACATTCCGTTCTAGGCTCCAAACTGCAAACCCAAACAGCCCTTTAGATCTGCGGTAGATCACCGCGTTCATTGGTTGTGTTCCAGGCACCGCTGGACGGTGTCGTGAAAAGGAAAGGCCGCAAAATGGCGAAGGACAAGAAGACGAAGAAGATGCTCATGCGCTGTGAGGCGACAGGCGAGGATGTCAAGGTCTCGCACTCCGCTCTCGATGACGTCTTCAACCCTGAGTTCCGCGTGTTCGCGCAGGGGGCGCGTGAGGACCACGAGACGAAGGAGGCAAAGCGCGGAGCGCGTATCCTCCATCGTGACTGCATCTACGTCTCCCCCAAGAAGAACGTGCGCCGGTTCGACACCGAGAAGGCCAGCTTCACCGAGCTGCTCGACTCCATCAAGGCTCACGGCATCGTGACGCCGCTGATCGTCGTCAGATCGGACGAGCACTTCCCCTACGGGTACAAGCTCGTCGCGGGCTTCCGGCGCTTCGAGGCAGCGACTCGGGCGGAACTCGACCACGTCCCCTGCGTCCTCGCGGACCAGGACGACAACATGCAGGTCATCGGACTCCTGGAGAACCTGGGCAGGGAGGAGATGAACCCGATGGAGAAGGCATCGCTTCTCTCCAAGCTCCAGATGCTCGGGAAGATCGACAAGAAGACCGGCAAGAAGAAGAAGCTCTCCCAGCGTGAGCTGGCGAAGAAGGTCGGCATGGCTCAGAGCCAGGTCAGCGACATGCTCTCCCTCACCAAGGACGTCGCTCCGCAGGTCGCCGAGGCTGTGGCCGACGGCAAGCTCCCGGTCTCCAAGGCCGCCATCCTGAAGCAGCTCCCGCCGAAGGAACAGAAGAAGCAGCTCTCCCTCGCCGACGACCTGGACGTCAAGGAGCTTCGCAAGCACGTCGGGAAGCTCCGCTCCGATCTCGGCATCGAGGCCCCCGCCCACGGCCCGAGTCCCAAGGCACGGACACTCCGCTCCAACGGGCGTAAGTTCCAGTACGCCAACATCGCCGACGTCGTGGCGCACACGAAGTACCTGGAGGACCTCATCTTCAAGCACGGTGAGGGGAAGAAGTCCGACCGCAAGGTTCTCGCGGTTCTCCAGTGGGTGCTCTCGGTCATCCCAGAGCCGAAGAACCCCATCGCACCCCCCGAGAAAAAGAAGAAGCCCGCCAAGAAGAAGGGTGCCAAGAAGGCCGCCGACAAGAAGGACGGCAAGAAGTCGTCGAAGAAGGCGAGCAAGAAGGCCGACGCCGCCGAGGCGTGAGCCTGAATGCCCGTCAGAGTACCTAAGTCGTGGCTCTGGCGAGCGATACGTGCGAAGTGTTACGACTGTAGGGCTGGCTACAGGGGGCACGATTGTCAGATAACGTCGTGTCCCCTGTACGCCTTTCTCCCGCAAGGGAAGCTCGACCCGTGTCTTTGGTGGATGGAATCCGCACACGACTGGCGTAGGCTAATGCAGGAGACTCTGAAAGCTCACGCTAGAAAGGCTAGAGAGGCACGGGACAGAGAGCTACAGGCCATGTTCGCGTACAGAGCCCGCAAGGCTGAACAAAAGCGATCTGAACCCGATCAAACTGCGTACCAACGTCTCCACACGGAAGTTGCCCAAGGCTTGTATTCACTCAAGGTCGTTGAGGTCTGTGAGCATCCTGGTCGTCACTTTCGTTGGAGAGACCCTGCGTTCTGAATACCCTCGCCCGGTCTGGTCTCCGGTGGGAGACCGCTGCCGAGCTTCGCCGCCTGTCCTCCCGTGGGCGGTGGCAGCGTCGGGTTCGACTCCCGACAGACCACTACAGCGGGGCTGCCGGTAACGGTGGAGCCGATTACAAATCAGGCATTAGCCACCCTACTCCTGACCGAGTACCGGCAGCCTCGCTGTTCCTTTTTTGCTCTTTTTTGGAGACAGGAGACGCGATGGACGAGGCACGATCAAGACTTGTTCGATCTGTACTGGAGGACGCATTCAAAGCGGACATCACAATCCCAATGTCTGCGTTCCCTAACGTGAAGGAGTCAGCAATACCTCTTGGGCTGACAGCGTTCGACTGGGGGCTGCTTGGTATAGGAGGTATCCCCCGTGGGCATTTCATCGAGATCTCTGGACCGGAGAAGGCGGGCAAAACGACCCTACTTCTCCACATGATAGCCGCCGCGCAGGAAGCCGATTTGACCCCTCTCATCATCGACCATAAGGGTGCGGTTGTGTCCGATGTTGACAGGGCGGAACGTATAGGCATCGACCCCGACTACGCCTATATGCTACCGATCAAGACGACTGAAGACGCTCTGGCTCGTGTGCGTGTAGCCCTGGACAAGCTCAAGGCGAAGAACCTACCTATTGCGATCTTCTGGGACGACCTCGGGCTCACCAGTACCGATGCGGAGATGAATCCGAAACAGGATAAGAAGACGGGCAGAGATAACGTCAAGGTCGGCTCGAAAGCTAGCGCAGTCTGGCGGTTCTGTAGGACGCTGGCGGGAGAGTGCTTCGCAACTTCTACACCACTGGCTGTCGTCAACCAGTTGACTGCGAACATCGTTACTGGGTACGGGGCTCAGTATGCCGACACGGAGATCACCGCTGGTGGTGGGGGTCTCAGGTACACAGCACGAATCCGAATCGAACTCGGTAAGGGGAAGATGCTGAAGAAGGGTAAGCTGAAGACTGGGCAGGTTGTCTACGCCCGGACAACAGCTAACGCATTCTTTCCGCCACAGCGTTCAGTGGCTCTTGCTCTCAACTTCGTCGATGGGTACGACGACTCTCTCACGACTCTGCTCAACGCCGAGAAGGCGAATGTTGTCGCCAAGGAGCGCGGCAAGTACAGACGTAAGGGTCGCGGGAACAAGCTCATGCCCGTCGAGGACTGGACGCCTGGTGATCTGTGGGAGATCGAAGAGCAGCTCTGGCCTTGGATGTCTGACGGCATTGAAGCCTACGAGGACGCCAGGACGGAGGATGATCTCGACGCAGACGAGGACGACGATGAGGAGTACGTGCAAGGCTTTGAGGTGGATTGATGGCATTCAACGTACCGAAGATCGACAACTATCGCAAGTATCACAGCGCGGTAGCCTTTGTCGGCGACGTGCATATCGGCCCCCGTGGTGAGTCCCTCGGGGCACTGTCCAAGCTCGTCAGTCAGTCTGTCACCGCATCCTTTCTGTCTCTATTCGACTGGCTGGCACAGAAACGCATTCGTACCCTCGTGGTTGCTGGGGACCTATTTGATCGGACAACGATCACACCCTCGACAGTGGGTGCCATCAAGACACGTATCCACGACTTCTGCAACTCGAAAGGTGGACAGGTAATCTACCTTTCAGGCAACCACGACCGTTCCGCTACAGAAGCCGCTGGTGACTACCTGCGAATGTTCGGAGTCGACTACGTTACCAAACCTTCCGCATTCCGCCTTTCTGGCGTGTCGACGTCTTTGCCGATACCGAGGGTTCTGTGTATACCCTGGATGCCTGGGACGACGGCGCGTGACGCCATAGGTGAAGGTCTGCTTGAGGCTGGTAGCCTGGACGACGATAGGAAGCCTGTTGCTCTCGTGGGCCATTTCGGTGTCCACCCCGACAAGGCACCGCCTTGGGTGAAGAACGACCCTTGGTATGTGCCCGCTACCTGGCTGATAGACCAGTGCAGAGAGGCCGGTATCCGGTACTCCATCCTGGCTCATGAACATCAGCATATGGTGGCTGTTGCCGACGACGGGTGTAAGGCTGCGAACATCGGTGCTTTCGCTCCGCGATCCTACGCCGAGCAAGGGAGCCACTTCGGTAACGTGGCTGTACTGCACAACATCCGAGAGAACATCGACAGTAAGAGGCGCGGACCTGCGGCTGACCTGTCTTTCGAGCTTGACGCCGTGGCGGGCATACGGTTCTACCCTCACGGTAAGTACGCCTGCAAGGAGACATCGGCTGGTAGCCGCAACTGGTTCCTCGTTGGTGATGGAGAACCGGGCATAGACTGTGGATCGGAGACGCCGAGGGAGGTTTCGCAAACATACGGCGCTATCACTCTGATCTCTCGGGGTGCCCAATTCAAGGCCGACGAAGACGCCATGCCGCATGTGACTGTCGGTGACATAGGTGCCGCCATAGAGGCGTACCTGGAAGATAACGATGATGCGTTCGACGACCCCGTACAGGTTCGGCGTGACGCCGCAGCCAAAGGTATCGAGGCCAGAGCTTCTGCGGTCTCGCCTGGAAGGGGGATGGTGTGCTCCAAGAAATACACCTGAAAAACTTTGGTAACCATGCAGACTCGCTGATCCAGTTCTCTCCGGGGCTTACAGCATTCGTCGGTGAGAACGGCTCCGGTAAGAGCATGATCTCGGAGGCGGTGTCCTGGCTCTTCTACGGCAGACCCATAAGGGCTCGTCAGGGGTGGTCTCCTGTCGTGCCTGGGGAGTCCGTTGTCACGGGTCGGACTGTCTCAGGAATGGCCTTTGCTCGTAAAAGTATGAAGTCGGGAACTAAACTTTTGTGCGACAACTTCAAGGGAGGTACTAGGGAGACCAACGCCCTCATCGCAGAAAAGTTCGGTTCCCATTCGACATTTCTTCAGATGCAAGTTTTCCAGAGGGCGCTCCTTGTTCGGTTTTCTACCGCAGGAGACGCGGAACGGAAGGCTATCATCGAAGATTTGCTGAACATCAGCTACTTCGACGAGCAGTACAGGCTGATACGTGGCGATCTGAAAGAGATCAACGCAGACCTCGCTATTGCGGAAAGCCACGAGCGCCTGTGGTGGGTCCGTCTGGAGACTGCAAAGGACGAGCTTGAAAGGCTGAGAAAACCGGCAAAGTTGGATCTTGGCGAGGACGTTTCTAAGGCGCGTGCCGAGTTGAAACGCCTCAAGAAGAAAACAATCTCCCTGCCGAAGAAGCCTGGAGACGAGCCGTCCGCTGACGACGTGTATGCGGCACAAGATAAGCTGGCTCGGCTCACCGCTGCCCTCGGGGGCGTAGACGCTTCTCTCCGTGAGAAAAAGCAGCTCGTAGCTGATAAGCTGTGTCCAACATGCGGTGCTCCGACACAGCGTCGTCTTTCTGGCAAGATTCCCGAGTTGGAGCGCGAACAGCAGGGTCTACGGACGAAGTACAAAAACGCTCAGTCTGCTCTCAAAGAGGCTAAGAGTGAGTACGACAAGGAGAAACGTGCCTATGGAGAAGTGGTCAGAAAGTATCGAGATGCTCTTCAAGAGGTTGACGAGCGAGATGATCGTATCGCAAGGCTTGAGAGAGCTATTCAGCGGGCCGAGGCTGCCGAGGACCACTACGCCAAAGCCTTCTCCCAGTATCGTGCTGATCAGAGACGGATCAGGGAGCGGATTGTCCGGTGCCGAAAAGAGTGGGCCAAAGCCCGCTTTGAAGTTCTTTGCCTCAAGGATAAGGTTGGAAGGCTCGAAGATCTCTGCCGCGTCTTTGGCCCGAAAGGGGCCAGGGTCTACATGCTCAGAGACGCTCTACGCGCCATCTCTGCCTCCGCTACCGATCTCATGTCCAAGCTCTACAGCAAAGACGTTCGAGTTGTTCTTGCACCTTCGGATTCGATGAAGACGCTGGTGCTGTCTCTCGTTCTACCGGACGGGACAACAATGCCCCACCGAGGCGGCTCTGAGGGTGAGAAGACATTGCTGGACTTCACACTTCTGAAGGTCCTGGCTGCGCTACCTCGGCGTTCCAGTACAGAACGCTTGCCGTTCATGTACGATGACATTACGGATGCGTTCGATACAGGAAACAAAGAGAGGGTACTGCAAGCTCTGGCCGAGGAGGCGAAAACAACACAAGTGCTGTTGTTCACTCACGAAGCCGAGCTAGTGAAGGAACAACTGCCGGACTGTCGCATCTACACCGTGGAGGCAGGGACAGTCCACCTTGGAGGTTAGTATGGCTCTGCGCTTCTACCATGACATCTTGATCCAGATCGCCGAGGATCTGGCAAGAGAGAACGTCCTGGGGACGGTCGACCTGGAGGCAAACCAGGACCAGCTTCTCATGCACTACGGCCCCACCTCGTTCAAGGTCGCTGCTGGTGACAGCGACCAACAGATCGCATTCCCCGTTGGGGCTGGTAAGCTGCGGTTCCTCGTCGTCTACGACGTGGACAATCCGAACGGTGTGCGTGTCCATGAGGTCGCTGGTGCCGCCTCGGGCGAACAGGTACTCATCGACCCGCCTGCGGAGGTCGACGCGACTGGTATCCTCATCACGACGTGCAACTGGGACGCTCTGTACCTCACCAACCCCGACAGTGGTGCGGAGGTCGAGGGCAAGATCCTCATGGGATTCGCTGATTCCTGATGGCAATCTTTGTTGGGATCGACCCCGGTCTCAGCCGAGGTAAGTTCGGTCTTGCGATGGAAAAGTCCGGGAGCCCCCCACGCTTTGCACAGCTAGGTGTGAACGACAACAGAGCCAAGGGCATCGTGTCCGACTTTCAGCGGACTGAGATGATCTACGCACAACTGTTGGAGAAGCTGTCTGCGTGGGGGGTGATCGGTCGTCGATCAACGTACTTTGCTGTCGAAGGTCCGAGCCTCGGGAGACGCCAGGCCCGCACTGTCCAGGTCGGCTTCGTTCATGACGCCATCTACAGGGCTCTGGCATCGTTCAACAAAGCTCGTGTCATAACACCGACTCCGAGCATTCTCAAAAAGTTCGCTACAGGCTACGGCTTTGCTCAGAAGGATGACATGGTTGATGCTGCTAAAGAGATGATGGCTGGTCATCCTGGGCGGCAGATACCTGGCTTTACCTCAGAAGACCTGTGGGAAGCATACCTCCTCGTAGAGCTAGCCAAGGTTGTGCGGACACACCTGAAGAGTTCAACTAGGTTCCCTGCCGTATTCCGAACAAGGAAGAAGGCGGGTGTCCTGGTGCATCGTATCGAGCGAAAGGTTTACTACCATGTCGAGACGCCGCAATGATAGAAAACGTATTCGGGCCAACGCTCGGAAGAGGCGGCAAGAAGAGGCCAAGTCGTACACGTCGAAGTCCAAGCAGAAGCCTCATAGGTGGAAGAGCTTGATCGACGCGGCTGTTTCCGCACACGCTATCGAGGTGGGTGCGGAGGCGATGAAGCGTACACGCTACCGTATGGAGCACGGTGAAGAGCCCCCTGGTGAGATCTTTGTGCATCGCGATCTTCCCGAGAGGGTGGCTTGTCGCATCCACCAGAAGAACCTGGCCCAAGCCCGGCAATACTGGAAGCGTAAGCTCCATCTCGCCATCGGCAGCATCTCCGAGGGTATCCAGGAGGCTATCCGTGAGCAGGCTCGCCCGGAGATAACACGTCGTATCGACGAACTGCTGGGGGTCGGGGATGGTTGAGGCAGTAAAGCTGACTGTCGCCATAACGGCCACAATATGCTTTACCGTGGACCTCATACTACGGTGGAAGCGCAAGATCGGTATCACCGACATCGCAGAGTGGAAGGGGCTCATTTCTTTTCCTGCGCTGGCTGTGTTCGGTGGTATCACTTCGTTTGTGTGCGGGTGGCTCGGATGGGGCCTGATGATCACAGCGTCTTTGGCGGCATCTGATGGCGTCAAGGTGGCTGGTGGTTCTGGTGCCATCCCACTCGAAAGGGCGATCATCATACGGCTTGTGCTTCTAGCCGAGGTGGCTGTCCTGGCCTATTGTGCCGTTTCGATCTTACAACGATCAGAGCTTGTGGTCGCAACGCTGACCACACTGTTCTAGGAGGCCGCATGAGAACATCAGTCACATGGGAGGGCAAGTTTGACGCCGCCCATCATCTCCCCGGTCACGACAAGTGCGGGGTAGTTCACGGACATACGTACAGTGTCAGCATCAGGGTGGAGGGGGAGGTCCAAGAGAACGGCATGATCGTGGACTTCCACGATGTGAAAGCCCTGGTCAAGCAGCTCGACCACAAGGATCTCAACGAGATTCTCACTGCGAGTATTCCGACAGCCGAGAATCTGTCGAGGTTCCTTGCGATGAACGCTCTGTCGCTCGGAGAGCACATCCATCGCGTCAGGGTTCGGCTGTACGAAGGGGGCAACTCTTACGCCGAGACCGAGATCGGCAGGAGCCTTTGAAAGTCTACATCGCGGACGAGGCATCGCCCGTGGTGTCTCGTTACAAGAATGTCGGCAAAACGGACTTTTCTGTGAGGCTCCTACTCACTGCCAACGGCAAGCCAGGTGCTCGGGCCAGGATCATCGCCAAAGCGTGCCATGCGATCTACCCCAGATCACTTTTCGTTGACTCGGGCGCATTCATCATTCGCTCCGCTTACTACAAGCACGACAAGCTCCCCACCGTCGCCGAGGCCACGGAAGTAGTGCGCTCCCACTTCGGGAGCTGTCTTTGGCTACACGAGCAGGGCTTTCCCCTGAAGGCTGTTGCTGAGTTGGACCTTCCTGACATCTACGGGCAGGAGGTCATCGACGACTGGCGGGACAACTACGCTCTGCCCTTTCAGGACCAGACTGGTATTCCTGTCGTCTTCGCTTGGCACGGCACGGAGAGTGTGTGGAGCCTTCTTTCGGAGGAGTGGTGCCACTATCTCGGTGTCTCCATGGCTTACAGCAAGAAGCTGATAAAGGAACAGTGGGGAACCCAGGAGGCATACTACACAGAGATGAAGGACTTGGCGTTAGAGTGCTACCACAATGACGTCAGGATTCACGGGTACGCAGTTACTCGGACATCGGCCTTGAAGGCTGTGCCCTTCTACAGTGTTGACTCTGTCTCCTGGCAACAGGCGCTCCACTTCGGGGGTGCATTAGCTTTTGACCGTACCAGAGGAGAGCTTGTGCGGGTTGATCTAGGTAGGGGGTTCGTCCAGCGCAAAGGTTGGACAGCCGCCGCTAAGAATCTCAGCAAGCTACAGCGTCATGGGTGCCGCCTGAGTCTTCTGGATATTACTGGCCGTAAGGATGCAGATGGTAAGAGGAAGATAAACAACGTGGCAATCTTCCTCGACCAGGCCAAGGTCTTTGCCGACATGGAGTCTTGGTTTACTGCGTACTGGCGGAACAAAGGTATCAACTGGGCGGAGCAGTTGGGCGAGGGTGAGGACAACTGGAATCCTCGGCACGCTGTTGTGGCACCCCCACGGAGAAGGGTCAGATGAAGAAGGCGGGCAAAAAGAAGAAAAAGAAGACCACGAGTAAGGCTGCTCGCAAACTCGCTGTGAATGAGTTTGTCGAGCTTGAGACCGGCTTGCAGATCGGTGAGGTCTACATCAAGTCAATCAAGCAGCGGAAGACACGCTTTCGTAAGATGGATGACTTGCAGCTCCAGGCTCTCAAAGACTCCATCGGCAGGCTCGGACCTCGTGATCCAGTCATTGTCATTCCAGGCAAGACGTCTGGTGAGTGGGAGCTTATCGACGGGCACCACCGTATCGACGAACTGAGCACTCGTGGATACGATACCGTTCCGGTCGTTGTTCTCACTGACAAGCAAGGTCAATCTGTGTCTCCGGCTGACGCCGACCTTGCTATGTTCAGTTTCAACGTAAGTGCTGAATTGGACGAGAAGGGCTTTTTCGAGGTCCTTCGCGAGATGCGAGACGATCAGATTCCGATCAACGAGATCGCGACGGCTACTGCACGCGACAAGGATGCTTTGGAAGAGCTACTCGGCGTCGTGGGTGCTGACGAGGCTGGCACTTTGAAGCCGCTCGCCCCTATGGGCTCGTTGGGAGGAGGTGCAGGGTCAGGTTCCGACGAAGGTACGGACGAAGATATGTTCAGCAACATCGACTTCAGCTCCATCGGAGGATTTGGTGCTGAGGCCGAAGGTGGTGGTTCTACGCAGCTCAAAGAGTCATCTCGGGGTATGCCCATCATGTTGTCCCTTCCGGGGACAGACGAAATCGAAGACATGCTCGAAGACCTGTGTGAAGCCATGGCCGAGGAAACCCGTGCGGGCGCTGTCGTAAAGCTGATAAAGCAATACTTCGGCAAAGACAAGTAAGTACAACAGGGTCGCAAACCCTTCAGAAAAGGAAGATACAATGTCCGACGACATCATGCGCGACGTTCTCAACTCGATGGACGCCGACACCGTCAAGCCGTATGCCGACGTTCGCCCTCTCATGAAGGCACTGACCAACGTCGGTCAGGTCGAGTTCATCACCGGCATCGCGGGGACAGGGGCGCTGCTCGACGTGGAGACGCAGGGTGACCCTCGCGGAGTCATTCTGTTCAACCGCACCCAGAACGCGATGGCTTTCCACATCAAGGGGATGCCCGCCGCTTCGGCCATGAAGGTTGTGGCTGCCGCCGCCTGGACCGCCGCCGACTGCATCACTCTCGGCGACGAGAAGTTCACCATCGGCGTCGATGCGGATCTGAACACCCTCGCCGACGACATCGACGCACTGGTCATCATCTGATCTGTGTCGGATCGCTTTGTGCAAACTACGTGTAGGGGGCGCGGCTTTGGCTGCGCCCCCTACGTGTTCCATTGGAGGTAATGTGGGCAAATACAAGCTATCGGAAATCGTGGACACGTACCAGGCAGAGGGGGCCATGTCAGGTTGGCCTGTACGCCTGTTGCGCTTCGCTGGGTGTAACCTCGCGTGCCCATTCTGTGACGAACACCTTGCACGCCCGAGGTACATTCTCGACGCTGACGAGTTCGCAGAACGCCTCCCGCGAAAGTACCCCGCTGTCATGCTGACTGGCGGGGAGCCTCTGTTACACATGGACATCGAACTTGCGAAGGTTCTAGCCGCGTGGCGCAACGAGACGTTTGGTATGTTCATGCTGGAGACCAACGGGGCTGTCAGGGGTGTACTTGGGCACTTCAAAGGTATCGCTCACGTTGTGTGCTCACCGAAACATGACTCCGACGTCGTTCTTGGATGCGGCGACATCGACGAGTTGAAATACGTCGTGCCGGGCTGTTGGCCTGGTAACGATGCTGTTGTGGACTCCATTCTCAGTATACTGCCCAACGCTGACGCGAAGAGCGCGGTGCTGAAAAGAGTCATGACGAAGACAATCTGCATCCAGCCAGAGTGGCGGGATGACGGCATCAAGTCGAGCCTCCCGATGGCTCTCAGATGCTCACAACACATTCAGATGGCTCTCGGCTTCATGCCCCGGTTGTCTATTCAGTGGCACAAGTTCGTGAACATGCCATGATCTGACGCCGATCAAGCCGAGATAGGAGGATAGATGGCAAAGGCCGAGATCTCGATCTCGCAGTCGAATTCAGGGCTGTCGTCCACCCCCGGCAAGGCGCTTCGTGGTCTGACCATCTACGCAGGTGCCGGGGATGAGATCGAGTTTGCAAATTCAGCCGATGGTGACATCGGAGCGTACAAGTGGCAGTGGACACTCATCGAACGCCCCCCAGGTTCGGCAGCTTCGCTCGTTGGAGCGACAGGTAACTCCTGCACGCTCAACGCCGACGTGTATGGGCGGTACGTCGTCTCTCTGCGAGTGAACGGTCTCAGCGATGACTCCGAGGGGTATGCAGTCACCGTGGCCGGTGTGTCGTACCCGTCTCTCGGAGCTGCATCCGGCGGCGGGAATCTCGGGGACTGGGATCTGCCAGCCTACAACGAGAGGGACTTCGCAAACTGGCTCGATCACTTCGGGCCTGACAACCCCTACGGAGCACAGCGAGAGCTGTACCGGATACTCAAGCAGATCCGCGAGGACATCGCTCCTGGAGGAGGGGGCAGTCCGCTTGAGGTACAGGACGAGGGCATACAGATCGACCCCGCCACAACTGTCATAGACTTCATCGGTGCGGGTGTCACTGTCACGTCAGCCGGTGCGGGTGCTGTCGATGTCACGATTCCTGGTGGCGGTGGTGGTGGGGCACAGGCCCCAACTCTGATCATCGGCAACTCTGCGATGGGAGACTCGGCCTCGGATTGCGACTTCCTGTATGATGGGACGAACGGAGCCCTTCTCCGCGCAGCAATTGAGGGCGTGGCTGTTGGCACGGACATCTACATCCGTCCAGGTTCTTACGACCTTGCGGCTGGTGGTGGGCCTTTCGGTCCATTGTTGATTCCTGCGGGCGTCAACGTCGTCGGGGCTGGGATGGAGTGCGTCACGATCAAGACTGTCTACGACGATCCCCGTGCAGCCACGCTCGGCACTGGAGCGTGTCTTCGCGATCTGACATTCCTCGGCGCAGACGACCCAACAGGGGTTGTTTTTCAGATGCCGGGTTCGATGGTGGATCTGGGTATCGACTCTCGCTGCATCCGTGTCCGTGTTGAGTACGAGAACTCCTGGGCAGGCTTCGACCCATACGCCATTGCTGTCACGTCGGCTTTCAGGACGCAGTATGATGGACACTCCTGGTGCCTCAACTGTGAGAGCCTTGGTGCGCCAGATCCTTCATTCGTCGGTGGGCAGAACTTCGTCCACTACAAGCAAGACTCGTTCAGCGGTTCACACGAGACTGGAGCATTTCATGTCGTCGAGTGTCTATCCACAGAAGGCACTCTCGCGTTTGAGACGGCATTCGGAAACCCAATGTACGTGAATGGTGGCAGCTTCACTGATCTCAGTGGTTTCAATGCGGCTGCCCTCACAGCCTCCTACTCATCGTGCATCGGGGCTGCCATCCTGAAGTCTGGGTCGTTTGGTAACATCGCCCAGATTCGCACAGGTGACAGGATCAAGTTCTGCGAAAACACTGTTACTTGTAGCGGAAGCGGCATAGCCGGCTTTGACGTGAACCTCACAGAAGCCAGCATTGTCGAGGGTAACGTCGGGCAGAGCGACAATGTCGGTGGTGGCGTCGGTGTGAATCCTGCGGTGTTGATCGGAGTATCCGGTAACTACTGTATCTGCACCGGAAACAACTTCCGTGACATCGTGAATGGTTCTGCCGGAACCTACACAGACACCGGTACGGGTAACGTGCTGGCGAACAACCTGTGATCGGAGTCAGATCATGGGCATTCGCGATTCAATCCTTGAAGATATGTTGCAGCGGCTATCCTCCGCTGTGACTAAGGTTCCGTACATAGACAAGCGCATGTTCCTTGAGTTCCTCATGAGGGCAACGGACCTCTTCGCCCGAGACATCGAAGAGCTGAACACCTCGGGTGCTGCTGGTACTGTCCCGGTCTCTGATGGTGCTGGAAATCTCAACATGGGGGCTGCTCCTGTGGGACTCCACGCCATAACGCACGAGGATGGGGGTGTCGACGAGATCGACGTCACAGACCTTGCTGGGCTCCTAGCGGACCCCCAGACTCCGCTGGCTCACGCCGCTTCGCACAGCGATGGGGGGACTGACGAGATCAGCGTGGAGAACCTCGCAACAGCCAGCGCGGTAGCTGGACAGGTTCCCACTGCCGATGGGGCCGGTGGGCTCTCAATGCTGACCCCCGCTGGAGCCTGGTCTGCGGATCAGGTCTACTTCGTCGGGAAGCACGGAGACGACGCCGCCAGCGGTAGGTCATTCTCCTATGCGAAGGAGACGATAGCGAGCGCCATCTCGGCGGCTGTCGCGCAGGGGCCAAGCTCGACCAATCGGTTCAAGGTCTGCGTCATCGACGCGGGTATCTACGCCGAGAACATAACGCTGCCGTCGTGGGTGTCCCTGTGGGCTCCAGCCGCCCGCATCGAGGGGACAATCACCTTGAACGACAACGTAGACTGCAAGGTTCGCGAGGTCTACAAGGTCACCTCTGGGTTCGCAGTCTCCAAGCTCTCGGGCTCGGGGACATCCCGGTTTGAGGCAGATCGGGTCGAGGTCACTGGTACAGCCATCGCTGCTCTCAACGTCGGTGTTGGCTCTGTGCTCATGTACGAGGTCAAGCAGACCTACCTTGAAAACGGCTTTGGTATCGGTGACGCCTCATCGGCACAAGGCCATGTCCATGTCAAGTGCGAGGACATCTACATCCAGGGTACTGGTACTGCAATCGCCAGGTTCTCGACGGGTACGACCGAGGGTTATGTCGCGCATATCCTCGAGACTGGTGGCGGTGTTGGCAACGGTACGGGTCTCAACGTCGGTGCTGGTGGGGGCTCCATGGAGCTTGTCATCGCTCGACTTGCGGCGACGACAGCCTACGTGATCGCTGTCGGATCAACCCTCAATGCGTTCATCGGTGAGCTGTCTGGCACCAAGACTGTCAACGGAACGGAGCATGTCTCCGTGGCGGGTGCTCACATCGAGGCCCTGACGACAGCCGGACCCGCTGGTACTGTGCCCGTCTCTGACGGGGCGGGAGGACTGACCATGAGTGTACCAGGCGCAGAACTGGTCAATGTGACTGATACCGGAGTGGCCGAGGGCAACAACTCCATCACAGGGTTTGAGGACAAGGTTCTGCTCAAGCGAGTACGGGTCGAGACCTCTGCTCTGTCGTGGACGCTGACGGTGTATGCAAGAGATGACTACACCACGGACCCGAAGGCAATCCTCGTCCGACGTGAGGGTGATTACGAGGCATGGCTTGACCTCACCTACGAGGATGAGGACGGTACGCAAGAGTTCCACTACAACTTCACCGACCACCTCGGGTCGAATACGCACGACATCGAGGTCTGGGGAGTGAGGCTGACATGAGGCTGCCTGGTGGTTTCAACCTACGGGATCATGCTGATCTGTCAGCGATCACTGTCGACGACCACCATCCTGCTCCGAATTACGTCAGCTTTTCGGACACTACGACATCGCTGCCTCCAGGTACGTCATTCAATCTGGACGTCACTCTGCCCCACTCCGATTTCAGGTTGGCTAGGGTGTACCTGGAGGGGCCAGCAATCTCGGGTGGTGGGTCAGCTACGAAGTGGCGTGAGTGCGCCATTGTGTACGTAACAACTACGCTTTCAGACGCAATAGGCCACAGCGTCCGAAACACCGGAAGCATCTACAAGTCTTATGTCGTGACCTATGCGAAGGCTGTGGGGGTTACGAACCTGACGCATAAGATCTTCGATACTGTGACGAACCCCGGTAGTAGGTACATTGCGCTGAAGGACGCCCAGATAATCGGTTCGACATTGCGGCTTACCTTCCAAAATTATTTCGGCGGTAGTGCTACACTATCGGTGAAGGGTCATGCGGAGGTGACATGAGGTTAGAAGGAGATTTCGTTGCTACAGATCACGACCTCATCATGGGGGTCGGTGCGGAAGACCATCATCCAACCACCGAGGTCTTCCGCATCATTGTGAACAGTCTGTCGATTCCTCCTGGCACATACATCTACAACGTAGCTCTTGGCAAAAGTGGCTGTCGTAGTGTCAGGGGCATTCTTCGTGGGAGCGTCAGTGTAGACATTCAGGGGCATACCGGTCTGTTCTTCCAGGCGTTCAACACGGCTGCCAAGAGTTCGTCTGTCGGGATTCGCCCATATCCGTCCGGTACGCAGAGTTACGTGGGTGGGTACTCACGTCTGCACGGGGACACGTACCTGAGTCACACCGATTTCGGTGGTAGCATCCGTCTCAACGATGTCTACATATCAGGAACGAACCTCGTCTTTGCGTTCTACAACATCCGTCCATTCAATCAGAACTTGGTCTGCTACGGAAGCGTGGTGGTGAAATGAGGCTACAGTCATATCTGGAGCACCCTACACTCCACTCGGCTTTGTCGAACGTACTTGCCGAACAACACCACCGACGTCCGTACAACATGACGATCAGCAATACGTCACTGGTAGTTCCACCGCTGCCCGGTGGGCCTTCCGACTGGGACATCTCGGTGCCCTACGACATCGTGGCTGCGGTGATCCATCTTCGATCAGCCCGTGTGACAGAACTTGCTGGCGGTATGGCTGGCGCTCTTGTTGTCGTTGGGCGCAGTTCTCTTGAGGCTTCTTCCATGTCTCTTGGTGGGCATGGTAACCTGATCTCTACCTCGTACAATGCCATCTACACCAAGGCGGCGGCTGCGCTGAATCTCAGCCACAAAGTGTTCAGCAGTGGTGGGGCGGATATATCTCTGACAGAGGCGTATCTACCCGCAACAGGACCATCTTCGCGTGTCTTGCGTCTTACCTGGACGAACTACTCGGCTGGGAACAGAACGCTGGACGCACGAGGAGAAGTGGAGCTATGGTCATGAGAGTTCTTGCCATTTGCTACGAGGACCCCGAGGAGATTCTTGGCGGTATGGGGATGCACGTCCGCGAGATCTACAGAGCCCTTGCGAAGAAGGGTGTGGACGTGGACCTCGTAACCTCCAGCACACTCGACGGTTCAAAGGACTATCTCGGCTTCCGCAAACACCACGACGACAAGCTGATTTGCTGGAAGCCGAGACGACCGGACATCAGTTGCAGGTACATCAACGACATCCAGGTTGCGAAGGCTCTGACACGGCTTATTGCCGACAGGCTACGAGCCGGTGGCGACTGGGACGTGATCCACATGCACGAGTGGACCTCTGTTCAGCTCGGTCGCCTGTGCCAGAACGCCCTCGGGCTCCCTCTGGTCGGTACGATGCACCTCTGTATAAGTTACCTGTCGATGATCTCGGACCCGGCATCAAACCCGGCTAGCTGGGGTGAGGCCGACCTCTACATGATGCAACAGGAAGGTAACCTCGTCTGCGACCCAGACGAGTTCATCCTGTGCAGTAACGCTTACGTCGACATAGTTCGTAAGCACTTCCTTGTGGAGCGTCCGATCAACATGATCTACAACGGCATCGACACGGAGCTGTGGAATCCCGACGCAGGGGATGGGGAGCGATCTGTGTACGATCATTCTCTGCACTTCTCTCAGGGTTTCCCTGTTCCCGGCAGGCTGATCGCTTTGTTCGTTGGGCGAATTGCTGAGATGAAGGGGATCACGTACCTTCTGGATGCTCTGGAGTACGCTGATCCAGGTTGGCAAGTAGTCCTGGCTGGAGAGGTCAACGCAAATACCGAGGAGGACAAGGATAGGTGGGAGGTCACTAAACGCATAAAGGCGTTGGAGAGCGCCCACCCGGAGAGGTTGCGCTGGGTCGGGTTCCAACACGGACAGGCTTTGCGCGATCTGTACGCGGCGGCTGACTGTGTACTGATGCCCTCGACTCACGAGCCCTTCGGTATCGTTGCCTTGGAGGCTATGGCGATGGGCTGTCCTCTCATCGCAACAGAGGTAGATGGTCTTGGTGAGATCGTCTGCGACGGCGAGGACGAGTACGCCATGATCATACCAGCAGAGAGCCCCGAGGCCATCCTTGCGGCTCTGAAGGTTCTTAGAAGGAGCACGGTTCGAGCGGAACTCAGGGCACTGGGTCTGCGCCGTGTTCGGGATTTCACATGGGATGTTGCCGCTGACAAGACGCTTGAGGTCTATGAGCGTGCGGTGAGAAGGAGGAGAGATGCCTGTCCCGCTGAAGAATCCAATCGTGCCGCCGCCCGCTGACACAGCGAAAGTGGCGGCATTCAAGGTTGAGGATAACGTCGAGCAGTGGATCATCATCTGGGTCTGTGAGGGCACAATGGACGGAGACGAGTTTGTTCCGAATCCCATGTGCCCTCCTCTGGAGTTCAAGATCGAGGATGGCAACCACCCACTCGACAATGGACGGTCCCTCAGAAAGTGCCCTGAGTGTGGGAAGTGGTACGGTCTGGAGACGGTGTGCCCCGACGACGGCACGGAGACTGTCCCCTACGACGGTTTCATGCGTATCGCTATGTCGCCTCCGTCCGGCATGACCATGTACGAGTGTATCAAGTCGGAGCTGTATGCCTTCCTCACTACTGAGAGTGTGCCCGTCATCAATCCTGATGGGACCTACGGAGAGGCGGAAGTCTTGCTTCCGGTGTCGGAGTAAGTCATGCAGGTTCGTATACTCGGAGGGGATACGGAGCGCATTCAGACCTCCGCTCTGAAGGATGGTTCTCTGGTCGCACAGACAGGGCTAACCACTGTTTTGCTTTCGATACAGCGCGTAAGCGATGGGCAGTGGTACGACTTCAACGACGACACGTTCAAGGCTGCTGGGTGGACAACTCGACAACAGCAGATGTCCGAGGTATCGGCGTCGCTCGCACCTGGCGAGTATTACCACGACTTCGATACAGGTGCCATAACGAACCCGACAAGGGATGACACGTACATGGTTCGCATCGACGAGACAGGCGGTAACGCTGTGAACGTACCGATGCACGGAGAGATCAAGGTCGATCAGTGGGTCGCCGGTGCCCTCGGTTGGCGCGGTGTGTAGGAGGGCTGATGAGCTTGCCAGATATTCACTCACAAGGAGACGACAGGGGCATACCTGTCATGGTCGGTTTCAGCGGGGTCAAGGCACCGCTTCTTCTCAAGAACAGGGACGGTGAGCACGTCCCTTACGACGCCAGCCTCACCGTCACTGTGCGTCTTGACGAGGACTCGAAAGGTACACATCTGAGCCGCATCGCTAGGGCTGTGGAAACACGCCCGCACAAGGCCGGGGAGGGTATCCTGAAGCAGCTCGTTCTCGACGTGGCGAAAGCCCTTGGGAGTCAGCACGTCGTGGCGGCGTACTCGTTCGACTACAGGGTGCCTGATGATCGTTCTCCGATCACAGACAACCTGTTCCCTGCGTACTATAGGTCCGTCCTTCAGGCGGCTCTCACGGGCACGATGGTCTTCCAGTACATGCACGTCACAGTACCGGTCATGTCCGTCTGTCCGTGCAGTCTGGCTCTCAACGACAACAGAGCCGCTCATGTGCAGAGGTGTGAGGTCACAGCCGAGGTCCAGATCGCGCAAGGAAACCACGTATGGATCGAGGACGTCATCGCTGCTCTACGAACCTCGGGCTCTAGCCCCGTGTACGGCATCGTGAAACGCCCGGATGAGAAACAGATCGTCGCCGATGCCTTCGCCAACCCGAAGTTCGCCGAAGATGTTGTGCGGGACGCCGTGACGGCTCTGAAGGACATCGACGGCATCATCTCGGGGACTGTCCATGTCGATAGCCAGGAGAGCATCCACCCGTTCAACGTGGTAGCCTCTGCCATCATCGCGTAGGTGGCGCTATGCCCAAAAAGTTCAAGTTCAAAATACCAAAGAGTAAGCGCAAGAAAAAGAAGGACCGCAAGACTCGCGCTATCCGTGTTGATACCGTCGAGGCAATGTTCGACCTGTACTGTAAGGAGTATTCGTCTGAGCAGATAGCTGAAGAGCTTGGCGTCTCGCATTCGACGGTATCGAAGTACATCAATGCTGGTGACCCTACAAGGGAGATCGAGCCTCTGAAGGTCAGAAGGGCACGGATAATACAGGCGGCTATGTCCATTCAGGACGGGCAGCTAATCCGCCGCCTTGGGAACCTTCAGGCTTTTTCCAGCAAACTTCTGGCCGAGTCCGGTGGTCGTCTTCTTGACCGCATAGATGCCTCAAGACAACTGGACAGCCCCATCGTGTATGCTGAGGGTAATGAGATCTCGCGCATGATTCTGGAGCGTAAAGCCCTGGAGCCCGAGGTGCGAGATGTCGAGTCAGTCATGCACATGAACACACAGCTTCTCGACATGGCGGCAAGGATGTCTGGTATGACGTCAGACGCCCCCGGTGTGCAGGTAAATGTGAATCAGGCTCAGGCCCAGCAACAGAGGACTGTCGCGCAGGTCACCGAGTCTGACCCCGAGGCCATGGAGCAGGTCTATTCTTACATGGCGCGTACAGAGCGGAATGCCGCTGGTCATCAGGCTGTCACAAGGATGGTGCGTGAGGCCAGCTTGGCTCTTGAGGGCAGCGATGGGGAGTCCGAGGTGATCGCAGACGGATCACCAGAGCCTCCTGCCCCAGATCAAGAGTGATGTAGGTGTCACACCTACTTTTAGAAAAACTTTCCGCGCAGCCGCCTGTGGACATATACTCTAGTACAGGAGGGAGGTATGTCGGGTGGCAAGAAGGAGTCTCGGAAAAGGTCTGTGGACCACGAGAGATGGGAGCACGCCCGAGCGACCATGGGCTTCGGAAAGTGCCCGGTCTGTAGGAAGCTCAAAAAGAAGTGCATCTATCTCGGTCCCCAAATTGGTTGTGCCTGCGCCGACTGTGCAGGCATCAGTGTCAGTAGCTCGGAATTGTCCAGACGGCTTGCTAAAAGGGGCCTCATTCCCCGAGCTGGCAGTTAGGTTGATTCTGGGCGTCGGTTGGAGGCCGGTGCTTTCTGTAGGGGTGGAGATCGTACACTTGCAGAAGATGGACGCTCTCAATGTTCGCGCCATGCGGTACGCCAAGGAAATCGGCGGCGTCAAGGTTTGGCACACTGAGGGTAGGTCCCCATTCTGTTTGCAGAAGCCTGTCTACAAAGACAGCATTTGGTATCATGGCGGGCTGTCTCGCCAGAAATACTGCGATCACCTCCACTACATGAACGCTATGCACTGGCTGTCCTGGGAAGAGGTAGACGACCCGTGGCAGAAACTCATGGTTCGCCCTCCGCAGGTCTTCAACAAGCTGACCCATCGTAGAGGAGTTGCGTATGGGGAGAAATCATGGCTGAAAGAGGTGCAGCTAGGCTCCCTGAGTTGGTACTGGTTTCTCCAGATGCAGGGGAAGAGTGGGCGCTGACAGAGTGGCCCGCATGGTTCCGATCTGTATTAGATCGACTCAAGGAAGCGCAAGCTGAAAACCCCCGTGGGGGTCATTACTGGCTCCTGCATGTTCGTGAGAGAATAGACGAGTTCTGGCTCACCGGGCACATGCACCCGGCGTGTCACGCTCTCGCAGAGGTTCTGGTCAACGCGCTCTTCGTAGCCTGGCTGCAAGAGCCGTGTCAGTTCGATGTCCGGTGTGAAGATTGCGCCCCAAGGATAAAACGTAAGTGTGAGGCATACATGAAGTGGCCTCGCCCTTCCAGCAATCCGAACGTAAGGCTCCACGGTTACCTGCACAGGTTCCTACCCGTGGAGTACAACGACGAGGCGCAGAAGACCATTGGGCTGATGGAGGGTACAGATGCACGAGAAGAAGGAGTTTCACCTGTGGATAGGCATCCCGGCGAAAGCTCTGGCTCGGGCGATCCATCTAGCGGCGAAGGGGCATCGTGAGTGGTCCGGTATCGACGGAGACCTTGAGTGCAACGTCCAAGTATGGAAGCGTCGTCGAGTGATGCTCATCAACGTGAAGTACGAGGACACTGAGGCAACACTGAAGGTCAAGCTGGAGCCCATCGGTACTACCGCAAGGAGACAAGGATGGGATAGGTGGTTGGCACTCCTTCTCGACAAGGAGTACGACCTCTCCGTTGCAGACAACGAGGACGACGAGTCTCGGGAGGCTGTCATAGGGATGCTGGACGAGTTGTTCGTCCAGGCTCTCTGGCGCATAACCGATTCTTTGGAGTCTGTTGAACACGACGACGCACTCAGTGTCTTGGAGCCGCTGTTGCGGTGTCTTACGACACCTTGGAGATGGTCGCATGGACGAGTGGCTAAGGGCGGAGAATGAAGCTCTCCGCAAGGAACTGTTCAAGCTGAGACGCGAAAACGAAGAACTGCGTGAACGTCTCGGCGAAGGAAAGGGAGGACAGGATGCTGTACGTGGAGAACGTGGAATACTTCCACAAGGTGCTTCAGGACATCGAGGAGCTACAGGAGGAGATCGACACGCAGTCGGAAAACCCCGAGTTGACCGACCAGCGCAGGAACTTCCTTCGACAGATTGACCTGCTGGAGCTATTCGAGGAACAGCTCAAGTACCTGCACAACTACAGGGATAAGGACAGAGTTCGTGTTCTGCTCGGATACGACTTCGCCCGACTGTCGTTCTCCTTGCTGTGGGAGTCTCGTAAGAAGATTTCACAGCACATCAGGTACGAGGATGACGGAAGCAAGAAGGTCACCTCGGTATACAGCGAGTGGGCACCGTGGTTCAACGGTGGGCTCATCTTCCACAACGGGAGCGGCATGGACGACGGTACGTTCACTGTGGAAATCGGAGCACCGAAGGGGCCACACTGGAGCGTCCACACCTGATGCCTGTGGAGGTCAAGGGGAAGTTCGCTACGCTCATTTGCGACGCTTGTGGGAAGCGTAGCGCCCCCTACAGGTACACATCGCCTGCGGCTCCAGAGCTGTCAGCCTGTGAGATTGCGGAGGAAGATGGGTGGGGATACACCATCGGATTCTTCGCGATGCTCAGGGGTCACAGTTGTTGGTGCCCGCAGTGTTCAATGGACAACAGGGGCAGGGTGATCGGATTCAGATCGCCCAAAAATAGGTGCTGATTTACGTCAGATCACCTGTACGGGAGGAGCGAGTGCCGATAAACAGGGTGGCGGATTCCATCACAGAGACCTTGCTTCGGCTGGTCTGGCCCGATGGGATTCCGGTCAATATGTATGCCGCCATACCGGGCGTTCTTGACATGGCGGCAGACTTGGCGAGGCTGAAACAGGCTTCACGACCAAGGTGCAGTAGGTGTGGCTCGGTGGGCGTTACGGACGACGAGTGCCCGTGTGAGCCTGTGTTCACAGGCATCGGTGAGTTCTGTCGTGAGTGCGACGAAAGCTCCCCGGAGATCTGTGATGAGTGCGTTGAGAATCGCGGTCGATCTGACGGCGATCAGGACATGCCCCGAGTCGAAGGCTTTGAGGGGTGAAGGGAGACTGGTGCAATGAAGGGACGAGATAAGTGCTCTGTGGTGAACTGTGAGAAGACTGTCGCCGCAGCGGTTGAGACGGCTATGGGTGAGTACAAGGTGTGCCTCACCCACGCGCGAGAGGCGTCCGAGGGCAAACCTCTTGTCATCGACATGGACGCTGATCACGCACCCCCACAGCCGCTACCGGAGCGTCCGGCAATCAGCGGAGCGAAGGTCATTCGGACCACGCACAAGAGCCTTGGGGAGTACGAGTCCATTACCCCGAAGAACGGCACTGACTTCACCGGAGACGAGATCCACGCAATCGTCGGCGGGTACTTCGAGATAGTCCGTCTCGACTCCCGCAACATCATGTTGGTCGACGAGGAAGGGCTGCTGAAGGGTAAGCCCGTGAATACGGGGGCCAGCCTCATCTCAGGGCAGAACATCGTAGGCGACGTCCTGGTGTGCCCGATGGACATGGTGAGGTGATGGATACAGTCAACACCCGCGCTCTGGCGCAGGCTATGACGGTTCACCCGCGCTGGCTATGTGGGCTGGTCGCACAGAGGGTGGTCACAGACCTGCGCGTAGACAGACGTAAAGGCTTGCCGCTGTTCTATGGCCTAGACGAAGTGGGTCAGGCTGTAATAGCGCAAGAATTACGGCGACTTACCTGTAACTACTGCATCATCCGAGAGGTGGTCGACAGGTACGACGAGAACCCAGGCAACCGGCACACCATCTACTCAATCGGCGGTCCCGTGCAGATACGGGTAATCCCCGAACGAGTAAGGCTGTTCGCCGCAAGCGTTTTCGACAAAGCTCACCAGATACAGTACGGCACACCGAGCGTGTACTACAGGGAGAAGTATGCTGACACAGAAAGAGGGGGAAATCGTCCTGCGGTATTACACTGACCGCCAGAGTGTCAGGCAGATAGCTCGCCGCCTCGGGTACGCCCAGGATTATGTCCGCAGGGTACTCCACAAATTCCATGTGGAGAATCCGTCGGTAATGCCTGGAGATCCGATGTCTCGTACACCAGAACAGGGCTGTGACTGTGCTATCTGTCAGGGCTGGAAAGAAGGAGACGAATGAGCAAACCTAACTTCGTACAGACTCCAGACGGGGAGCTGTACGGCACCATAGTCCCTGACGCCACAGCCGGGGACACCGCAGGAGAAGGGAATGTCTGGGTACGCCCAGGCGGCACACTTGACGTACAGCGTGTGGCACTGACTGATCTCATCCCGATCAAGGATGCCATTGACCTGTTCAAGTGTGGGGATAGAGTCCGTGTGTCTGAGCAGCTCAAGACCCACGGGGGTAAGGTCTACACCGTTGCCATCATCCCGGAGACAGGTAGGCGTGTGCTCCTCTCGGTGGATGGGAAGTCCAAGCCTTTCCACATCATCATGCTGGAGCGCCTACCACGGCGACCGGACAAACCAAAGGCACGGAAGAAAGACAAATGAGTCCTACCTGTAAGCACGAGAAGACAGAGATCGAGAAGCGCACAAAGAAGCGTAAGGTCTATGTCAGGTTCATCTGCGTTCGCTGTGGTCACCGCTCTGGGTGGCAGTACAGCCCATCACTCACCGCTCTTGACGAAGAGCAGCGTACCAACCAGTAAGCCTAATTTCTAGGCATTCGATCCCATTCAGATCAACTCAGCAAACAGTCCAAATGAGAGCCGATTTTGTTGGCGCTTTTTTGCCCTTTTTCGGCTCATTTCGCTCGCCGTCGCGCGAGGCCCCCCGAGGAGGTTCACATGCAACCGAAGCCCTGGCCCATGGTCAAGGCCGACACCGCAGCCCCGTGGCTCGTGATCGACGTCGAGACGACAGGGTTCCGCAACAGACACGAGATCACCCAGTTGGGCATGATCCATCTTCCGGGCGGACTTGACGGCAAGGCGGTGGAACACTTCTACTACGTTCTGCCTGGAAACGTGGACGCCCCGGAGGAGGCAGACCCGGTCGCCTTGGAGTTGACGGGCTACGACCCGCAGCTTTGGCGCGACAGGGGCTACTCGGTAGCTGAGGTGTTGAAGCACTTGTTCAAGCTCTGGGAGGGCTGCATCCTGGCGGCGTACCAGCTACCGTTTGAGCTGCGGTTCATCGACAACGCCTCGAAGCGTACTGGCATCAAGCCGAGGGAAAGACCCCGGCTGAACGTGGATGCTCTGACGCTGGTGAGGCCGATGAGAAAAGCAAACGTGATCGAGAACGCTCGCCTCTCCACGGTGTGCTCCCATTTCGGGATCTCCCTGGAGGACGAACACAACGCACTCGCTGACGCCAAGCGGTGTTACGAGCTGCTCAAGTCAATGAAGGGGAAGCTATGAAGTACGTCTGCACACTGGTCGTGGCGCTCGCTCTTGCAACCTCGGGTTGTGGAGCCTGTATCTCCGAGGCCACGCGATGCCACGGTCAGGAGGCTCAGGTCTGCGACAGCCGTGGACACTGGAGGACCGTCATGGACTGCGATGATGTCCAGGGCGATTCGCCTTTCACCTGCGGCGAGGAGGACGGTGACCACACCTGCCTTCCCGACACCATGGAAGGGGGCGCAGAATGAAGGAGCTGACACCATCGCTGGTCGCTGACTTCTGGGCATTCATGGAGGAGCGGTACGACACGACCGTACTGCACAAGGACGATGATCTGATCAAGATCATCCGTGCAGCCGGGAACAAGGATTGGTCCGAGATGTTCCGCAATCTCACCAATCTCAACCAGGGTGACGAGATCGGCCTGGTTGCACTGTTCCTCGCCAAGCTCGGCCACATCGACGTGGCACGGTTCATGGAGCGGTACACGACCACGCTCGGCGACCGCATCTACGTTCCGTACAACCCTGGTGAGGCAACCCCGGAACACAGCCTGAAGTCGCAGCTTCTCACCTGTGTCCATGAACACCGCCACGTCAAGCAGTTCCGCGAAGCGGAGCTACACGGCATGTCCTTCGCGATCCGCTACTTGGCCGACCGTGCCCAGCGAGCGATCTACGAAGCCGAGGCGTTCCGTGCAGCTCTGGAGGTGGAGTGGTTCCTGTCGGACGGCAAGCTGACAGAGGCCCAGGTGTTGCGTCGCCCGGAGATTCTGGTCGACTACGCCTGCGAGGCCGCCGACATCGAAGTCGCCAAGCAGTACCTCAAGATGAGCTTCAAGACCATCAAGCATGGTGGCTCCATCGATAACATCGCTCGGGTCGCAGTGGCCTGGCTTCGGGTTCGTCTGGAGGACTAGGCACATGGCCGGTAGAGGGAAATTACCAGACCGAGTTGCTGGGAACACTGAAGTAGAAAGTTTCCTGGATGCTCGGTTCTTCCCTCCTCGGCCTGAGTACAGTGGCAGGGGTCGCCCTCCCGCTCCACCGCCCCCGGAGGTATTGCGTGTACCGCTGGAGGCGAAGACGTGGGAGGGCTTCCTTGCCGCCCTCGATCTACTCAGGGCCGCAGTCGAGGGAATGGCGAGTCAACCTGATCAGACTCAGATCGCACACATCCAGATCTCAGTCGTGGATGTGTGCAGTCTTGTACGGGAAGAGCGGGAACATGGCATTCCTGTGTTCCCCGTGAGGCAGGGTTGGTGATGGGCTGGGAGCCGTGGTTGCGAGGTGATTCTGTGATGAAGATTGGTGACAGGTGCCAGAGGCGTGTTCGGGAGTTCATGGAGGCTGTTGGGCTGCATACCTCACGGACTGTGAACTGGGCGATGAACTACAACCTGCTCCGTGAGCTTGTCCGTGAGGAGGCTGCGGAGTTCAACGAAGCTATGATGGCTCTGGAGTCCGCTGTGCAGGATGGGGGCTCGATGGAGGCTATCAAAGAGGCACAGGTGGAGGTCATCGACGCCATCTGTGATACCATTGTTGTGCTCCACAACACAACGAACGCGATGGGCATAGACCTCGCTCCGTTCTTCGATGAGGTACACCGGAGCAACATGGCGAAGGTCGGTGGTCCTGTACGCGAGGATGGCAAGAGGCTGAAGCCCGAGGGCTGGAAGCCGCCCGCACTCAGGCCGATCCTGGACGAGCAGTACCGACGATGAGCTGGGAGGAGTACGAAGCCGCTATGGCACACTACGCGGCGGATAAAGACACCTGTTCAGCTTGCGGAGGTGAGATCCAATTCGTTGAGGCGTGTGCTACTTGTGACGCTCCAGATGGAGACTGCTTCGACTACCACACGTTTGGTTCGTGCGCGAAGTGTCTCGGGTGTGAGCAGGACGAATAGGCCATAGGCCGGAAAGGGGGTGTAATGCTCCTTGACATCAAGACAATAAAAGAGCACCCCCTGACGATCAGCCCCGTGATCGCAGGGGATGAAGAACCAAAGGTCATAGCGTGGCAGGTAGCTGTCATGTACCCGACGAAGATCATGGGGCACTACATGGGCCGAACCCACCCCGACAGTGGTGTGTCTGCGCCTACGTTGGAGGAGGCTCTGGTACAGCTTGAGAGCAAGCTGGGGGAGCGCCTGGTCCGTAGTCCATCCGTGCCTGATCCGAAACCGATCACCCTTCCGGTGGTAGCTGCCCCTGAGAGGGCTGTTAGGAGATAAGATGCCACAAGAGAAGAACGACCCCGCTCCCGACTTCACGCATGAGTCGGCTCTGAACTACCTCCTCGACCGCATCGAGTCTCTGAGGGGGCCTGGCCGCAAGGAGGAGGGTGGTACGAAGGTCAACGACGTGTTGCGCTCAAGGCGCTACCTCATGGATATGTCCAACCTGTTCACCGCGCAAGACCAAGTCACACGCTGGCTGGAAAAGCAGGGTGAGTCGGATGGTGAGTCCGATGACGGCTGATGCACACGAGGAGCTACACGAGGAGTACGAGACTGCCACGTTCGGCCTGTGGGTGGACTGTCCTCCCCGCACCGTGTTGAACGAGGGCTACTTCCGTGCCGCTCGGGACCTCGGGTTCACAGAGTTCGCAGTGATGATCGACGACGCTCCTCGCAGGTGGAAGCCTACGTGGTCACTGGGTCAGTGGGAGCGGCTGTGCAGGTTGGCTGACGAGTTCTCAGTCAGTCTTGCCGTCACGACCTGGCCGTACCCGGACAAGCGCACACTGGACACCATGTACGCCGACATCGAGCACTACGTCGGTATGGCTCCCTTCGTGGTGCAAGGAGAGGAGTCAGACACGGAGTTCAACTGGAAGGCATCGAAGGTCAAGGGCTTCCGTGGCCGTACCATCGCAGGTCGTGGTAGGGTGTCAGCCTTCGACCTTGCTGGGGACTACCTCGTGGATCTCAAGCGTGAGTGTGCGGCCAGCGTAGGGCGCGAGAGAACCGAGTTCAAGTGCCCACCCCCGCTGTGTTACCAGGAACCTCACAAGGAGCAGACCACGTTCGCCGGTCACCTTGAGGCTGGTCCAAATGCGGACGTCGCCCCTCACATGGACATCATGTTCATGCAGATGTACTCCGTAGCCACGCGGAAGCGCACCAACGCCGAGGGTAAGCGCGTGAGCTATCCTGTGCCTTGGGGCCATACCTACGGTCCTGGGAACATGCAGAAGTGGTCCATCGACAGGGCTCACCTCATCCCTGGCGTGCCTTCAGGGAAGGTTCTCCTCGCGGCTGGCCTCGCAGGGTGGAATCAGAAGTTCCAGGGGCACAGTATCGAGGAAGCCATCCGAGAAGCATTCCTGGAGACGATTCTCCTCGGTATCAGGCGCATCCGTGTCTGGTCCTCAAAGTGGCTACTCGGGGCAAGGTCAGACAGCGCGAGACAGCGTGAGGTGCGTCGGTGTATGGCCCTCATGGGTCAGATGCTCAGGTGGTTCCGTGTCGAGGAATTCGAGGAGATGCTGGTCACTTCAACGGGGGTTGGGAGTGGGCCAGAATGACTGCGAAGCACAGAGATGGATCTGTAACGCCTATCCCTACTGAGGACTGGGCAGCCATAACTCGTAACATCTCCACCATGAGCAATACAGTGGTGAAGATCGAGAGTGCGGTTGAGACGATCAAGGACGACCTTTTGCCGCCTGTGGCCGAAGCCGCCAAGGTTGCAAAGGAAGGCGTCATCCGTCTGGAGGAGAAGCAGAAGGTCAACCAGAAGCGCCTGGGAGCGTTGGAGAGTGCGAACCCGTCTGACCACGATCCTTGTGAGATGGTCATAGAGCATGGTAAGGCGATCTCGGCCCAAGAGCGTGAGCTTGCGGGTTTGTCCAAGTGGAGATGGTGGCTGATGGGCATCATCGTCACGGCTATCGTGATCGCAGGTGGATGGGCGACTCGCTCAAGCAACGAGCTTACCGCTGTACGTACAACTGCAACAAGTCACTCTGAGGCTCTGAAGCGCCACGACGCATCCATCGAAGCCCTGGAGAAGCAACGTCAACGTGATCTGGAAAAGATCGTCGAGGGCATCAACGCCGTACCGACGAAGGTACGTGCTGCTGTACCACAGCCGACCATCGAGGACGCCTTGGATGCTCAACCCTTGACACCTCGTGAGGAGCGCCTTGTGCGAGAGATTCTCGATAGGGCGCGTAAGAGGGGCAACGGAGGGTAACATGGAGTTGTGGAAGATAGTGCTGGGCGTGACACTGAGCCTACTGCTGGTGTTCGTCGTACTACCGCTAGCCACATGCGGGGCGCTAACCTGTAGCGGCTGCGTCGTGGGCTTTGGGGCCTGTACCAGTGCGCCCTTAGAGTAGCCCTCGGGCTGCTCGCTTGGGCCGCCATAGTCATTACGTTCCTTGTTGTGCTGACCTATATGTAGGTGTAACACCTACTTTTCAAGAATGTTTCCGAGCAGCCTGTTGTGGACATATACTCTAGTACAGGGAGGTAGATATGGGCCGCAACAAATACCCATACGAAGTCGGTACGCGCGTTAGGGCGCGCTGCGTCATTACTGAGGGTGGCGGTGACACAATACCAGTGTACTCCGCAAAGTTCCCTACAAGGTCTTACGTACACGCCCGCAAGGGTTCTCCAGGTACGGTTATGGGTATCGACGACGGTGTGCCGACCGTTAGGTTTGACACCACCAGAACCGCAACAGTCGTGGGACCTCACGAGGTTGAACCTATGGACCAGCACAACCCGTTCTGGTACACAGGTGACGCTGTCGAGATGTGGTGCAAGATGTTGGCTGATCTGGCGGCGATCACCTGGGAGGACGCACTACGAGCCCCGGAGGACTTCTACGCACAGCCGAAGTTCTGGAAGGCTGGTTGGAGGAATGAGCACAGCGAGGCTCGTACCGTCGAGATCCTTTGCGAGCAAGGGGCTCTGTGACGGCGCTATCGAGGAGGACAAGTGCCAGGTGTGACACAGTGGGATCTCAACTGGCTAGGCATTCTAGCCTACCTGTTCAAGACCATCATGCGGATTGTGATGAATCCGCTGGTGGCTATCAGAGCATTGGGCGATCTGATTCGGATCGTCCTGTCCGGCGGCATCTTCACAGATGTCGAGTACACAATGGAGGGATAGCATGAGTAGGGTGAGTTTGAAGCCGTCTGAGTGGGCGGCAGGTGAAGGCTTCACGGAGATCGTCGTGGGGCTCGACAAAGGGGGCATGTTCGATCATCCCCATTACTTCTTCATGGCATACAAGGACCCTGACGCCGATCCGCCGATCTGGCAGGGTATGGTGTCGGACGACGCCCCCTCGCAGTGGGAGGTGTTGGAGTTCCTCGACAAGTATGCAGACAAGGAAGACGCCAGAGACGCACGCGAGCGTGTGGCGTTGGACTTCGATCCTGGGCAGACTATCGAGGAATCCAAGAGGCAGATCGTCGTCACCGAGTCCTCCGAGTACATCCCAGGTATCGGCAAGGTGTCAACTGTTCGCCTCGGTCTGAAGCGATGAGAGTGTGGCATCCTATCCCGCCGTTCTGTCTCGACAGACAACGGTTGCTCGGGGAACACCGTGAGATCCACGCCATCGCCCGCATTCTCATGAAAGAGAGGGCTGGTATCAGGCGCGGATACAGCAACCACCCCGAGGTCAAGCGGTGGAGGAGGCACATAGGCCCTCTCATCGCCAGGCATAACCGGGTCGTCGAGGAGATGGAGCGGCGAGGATACAAGCACAAGTCACCTCTCGACGACTACCTGGACAACGACAGTGCCAAGTTCCCTGAGCCATGGGAACCTGTCGAGCGCATGAGGGCCAAGCTGGCTGAGAAGCAAGCTCCCAAGAAAGAGCCTACCGACGCATGGACTCGGCTCTTGAATTCCGTGACCAAAGGATTGCCTTCCTCCGCTGAGTTGTTGGACGGCGACCCTGGCAAGGCCCAAGAGTACATAAGGAGACAGCAGGATGAGTGAGTGTTACTGTACCGTCATAGACGGCAAGAAGTACCTCTGTGAGCGGTGTGTCGAGGAGCAGCGTGAGCGTGATCGGGGTCCGATCAAGCACAGAGACAAGCTCCTGGCTGAGATCGCAAAGGGGCTCGACTGGCTGGAGCGCGGCACATCCTTCGGGCGGTGTCCGCTTCATGCAATCGAGGTTTCACTTCTCCAGGACGGTGAGGTCGTGCTGTCTACCTCACTGGTCACCGTTCTTGACTACCTCGCCAATGGCACCTACTTCAACGAGTCGTCCGACTGGTCAGAAGCAGACGTCGCCAACGTCCGTACAATTTAGTACCCACCGCAAGTACGTTCCGTACACAAACACCCCAACCAAGGTCAGGCATGGAATACGACATTAGGACACTCCTCGGAGACCACGCTTTGCCCTCGATTTGGGCAATGAAACATAGGTTCCTGGGCGGGGCTCCGTTGCAGTTCTACTCGAAGAAGGACCCGTTCAAGCATCGCCCATTTCACGTCATGCCCATGGACGACTGGTCTCAGACCATCGTTGTACGCAAGGCGAGACAGATGGGCTTCACTGAGGTTTTCATCAGCAAGATGATTCACCTCGCAACTCTCATCCGGTCCATGACGGTCTACACGCTGCCCAAGGATCGTAAGGCCGAGGAGATTGCGCGTACACGTATCGACATCGTCGGTAAGGAGATGCACCCAGACCGCTTCGACGAGTCGGTACAGAGCACCTTCATCAACTGGCGTAGCCTGATGCACAAACAGTTCGCTCCGAAGATTGGCGGCGGTGAGAGCAACCTGATTGTGACAGGCAGTTGGAACGAGGACATCGGTGAGTCCACTGCGTGTGACGTCGCCGAGTTGGACGAGTACGACCGCATGAAACCTGGCGTCGTGACAGCGTTCAAGATGTCGTTGCGGTCATCGAAGATTGGGGCTCTACGTCTGTTCAGCACACCCTCCTTCCCGAACATGGGCGTGGATGAGCAGATCAAGACCACCGACAATAAGAAATGGGTCTGGACCTGCTCAGGTTGTGGTCACCGCCAGCCATTGACCCGCGCAAACCTCCTCCAGACCAAAGGACCCGACTCCCTGATCAGCAGGCTTGAGACACACGACAAGACTGCTCACTTTGATCCGGGTACGTTCATCATCGGCTGTATCAAATGCCGTAAAGAGTTCAACCGTATGAACGACCATGCGGAGTGGGTTCCTGAACGTCCTGGTGCGGAAGCCTCCGGTTACTCCACGTCACAGCTCGACTGTGCGTGGATCTCGGCTGACACCATCATGGCTGACTGCCGAGACCAGGAAACACCAGGACTGCGGCAATGGTACAACTACTCCCTCGGAGAAGCCTATGCTGGTGACGCTGGGCGTGTCGCTGAGGGGTTGGCATACAGTCTGGTCGAGCCTGATCTGTCAACGATCACCGACCGCAACAGGTTCGACCACAGGTTCAAGAACGCAAAGGTCGCTATCGGTATCGACTGGGGCAAGTCCAACTGGTTCCTGGCTCTAGGGCAGACACCGGAGTTCGCCGTACCGCTGATCCTTGACGTGCAGATGTTCGTAGACACAAACGACCCCGATGATACCGTGCGAGCCGCTCTTGAGTTCATTCGTCTGTGGCGTGCTGAAGCCGCTATCGCTGACGCGGGCTACGGACAGGACCGCAATCCGAAGCTCTACAAGGAGCTTGGCGAGCGTTTCTATGCTTGTCAGTACCCAGCCGCCGGTACACGCCAGGCAACGTCCACTCCGATCTTCGGGCAGAACCCGACGACAGACCCCTCGCCTATCGTGGCGGTGGGCAGGGCTCCCAGACTGAAGCAGACAATCCTACGGCTCACTTCGCAGCCGTCAGGTTACAGGATAATCGCGGCACCGCGCCCTATGAAGTACCTGGACCTTCTTGATCTGCACTTTCGCGGTGTCGCCATCACGGCAGAGCCTACGAAGACGGGTGACCTCATCGACGAGGCAGTAACCCTCGGGCCTGACCACTGGCTCCACACCGTCGGCTATGCGGACATCGGCCTAGAGTACATCGCGATGCGGAACCAGAGGATAATCGAGTTGGATGCACCAGGCTCCATCGCGCCAAAGGACGGACAGATAGACGTGATGCCCTCTCCCGAGGATGTTGTGGAACTACTCGACGGCATAGGCGCGGGATTCGACCCCTCCGGGGGGTTCGGGGGCTGGTAGCAAGGAGGTAACAACCAATGGAGGTCCAGCATGGGACTACTTGGTGATTTGGCCTCGGCAGTCGGTCACGGCTTGGACCTTTTCAAAGCCGAGGTCGAGGTGCCGGGGATTGACGAGGTACGCGGTCCCGGTGGGCCAATGGTCGCAGACCCGTTCGTTTGGGCTCTCTCCTCTGCTGCATACAGGGAGAAGCCTAGTCGGGTTGGGTATGAGACGCTGCGTTACCTCTGTCACAGGGATTCGATCCTTTCAGCAATCTTCTTCACGCGGATTGGTCAGCTCATGCCTTTCTCCAGGCCGAACCTGGACGAAGACTCTGAGATGGCAACGGGTCGAGCCAACGGCTTTCGTGTGCGACTCAAGAAGGGCGCTGGAGAGCGCCAAGACGCGACGAAGCAGCGTGAAGAGGCGATGACGAAGTTCATTCAGAACTGCTCTCGTGAAGACGTACCCCATAGGGAGAAGCACGAGAGGGGCTTCGCTTCGTTTCTCAAGAAGTTCGTGCGCGACCGATTGGAATTGGATCAGCCGTGCGGGTTCATTGAGTTGGACCGTATCGGTAGCCCCAGGCAGTTCTACGCCATCGACGGTGCGACTGTCAGAGTGGTCGATCCGGCCAAGTCGCAGGAGTACGACTACGTACAGGTCTACCAGGGCAAGGTCGTCACGAGGTTCCGTGACGAGGAGTTCATGTTCTGCCCTGAGAACATCACTACCGCCATGAAGCAGAATGGCTACGGTGAATCAGAGGCCGAGATCGCAATGAGGATGGTCCAAGCCCACCTCGGCATCGACGAAACTAACTCAAGGCAGTTTCAGCCGGGTTCGATGCCGAAAGGGATGCTCACCCTTACGGGCGCGGACATCAACGAGCAACAGCTTCGCTCTCTCGAAGCTCGGTACAAGGCGCAGGTAGCGACCTTCCGTGGGAAGCACAAGCTCCCGCTACTTCCGATCTCTCGGGGTGGCAGGATCGACTTCATCCACTTCCCCCAGGCAACAGACATCGAGTTCGGTGCGTTCCTTGACTACATCGTCAATCTCTGTTCTGCCCTCTACCGTATTGATCCTGTTGAGATCAACTTCCCCAACCGCAGTGGTGGTATCGGAGGTGGTGGCAACATGATCAACTCGGCCCCGGAGGCAACAAGGCTGACAGCCTCGCGTGACAAGGGACTACGCACTCTGGTCGACTTCATAGAGGACTGCATGAACCAAGAACTCATGCCCGTCCTCGACCCGCAAGGGGAGTTCGAGTTTCAGTTCACCGGCTTTGACCGGCAATCGGAATCAGATCGGATGACGCTCGACCGCGAGAAGAGCAGCGTCTACATGACGATCAACGAAGTCCGCGAAGCACACGGTATGGAACCCATCGAGCATGGGGACATCATTCGTGACCCCAGTTTCATGCAAGAGAAACAGGGGGCGATGGGCGAACAGGGTGCGGACGGGGAAGACGACACTGACGCTGCCGAAGCCGGTGGCGACTGGGATTCGCAATGGCCCTCTGGTGAGGGTGACTTGTTCTAACAGCAACTTCATCGAGGGGCCGCAATCTCTGGAGGAAGCAAATGTTTTCGATCTACAACAGCGGGCTCGCGCCGCGCCTCAAGGCGCAGATCGACGCGCCGAGCCTCACCCCCGATCAGGCACGTCGGTTCGTGGCGTCGCTTCTCAAGGGGGCTACACGACACGCGATCAAGGACCAGTATATGTGGTCCAAGTACCGCACCCAGGAAGGTCAGCGGTACTTCAACGACGGCGACAAGCGGCACTTCTGGGCCAAGGCCAGCCAGGCATTCAAGAACGAGGTCGTTCGCTGTGCCAGCCAGGCGATCTTCGATCAGCTCCACGGTCTCGCAGGGGCCAACCCCAACGTCCTCAAGGGCATCGACGCCATCTCTGAGGAGGCCGCGCGTCAGGCTGTCCGTGATGCCATGGACGAGGAGCTTTCCTTGTACGAGGCGGGCAACGTCCCCAAGCCTACACCGGAACCCTCAGAGGCACCGACCAACAAGGTGTCCGGTGGCATCAACATCAGCTCTCCCGAGGGTGTTTCGGCGGCTGCCGTTCTCCCGTACCTGGAGAGGGCGGTCACCATGGACCTGCACAAGTCCCTCGCTCCCGAGGACAGGCCCAACATCGAGCACTTCGTTCCGCGCGATCCGAGCGCACTGGATATGTACCGACGATTCGGCACTGTCCCCAACGGCTACGTCGATCTGGTTCAGATCAGCAAGATGTCCCCAGCCTACGCGCTGGAGATGCAGAAGTCCGGTATCCCCATGCTGCAAGAGGCGTACTTCAAGCGGGACGTCGCGCAGCGTGTGGCCGCCGACATGGCGTGCAATACGGACAACTGGATCGAGTTCCTCCGCACCTTCGCCCCCATCAACGATGTCGCCTTGCAGAAGGGTCACAACCCCCAGGACGTCACGATGCTCGACCGTCTCGGCGGTGAGTCGACCGTCAGGCAGGCTCCCATGTTGGCTCTCCAAGCCATCGCCGAGTGCTACGCCGAGACCGATCTCAGGAAGGCGCACGACATCATCGCCGGATTCAGTGGTGATCCGTCTGCGGTCATGGCGGCGATCCACTTCGACGACCTGCCCAAGATGGAGAAGGCGGCTGGTGCCGCGATGGCTCCGACGGTCAAGGAGAACCTGGAAGGTGCCTGTCAGACCGAGGGCTGTAAGTCCCGTGCAACGAAGAAGCTGACCTTCAAGGGCAACACCGAAGGTCTGTACTGTGAGGACTGCGCCCGTGAGCTGAAGAAGGGCGGCAACGTCATCGACAACTGTTCTCTCACGCGCAAGGGCTACGAGGAGCTTGCGGACCAGGCCGACGCGCTCTTCAAGAGCTACGGTCTGCCCGGCTTCGCCTCGGGCGGCCCCACCGAGAAGGACGTCGCTCCTGCTCCGAAGGACATGGGAGGTCCGTATGCGTGGCAGATGGACAACCCGCCGATGAGCATGGGTGGACCTTCCGCCCCGTCCATGGCGACACCGCCGAACAGCAAGGGTCCGAAGGCGCGGAAGGTCAAGGCTGCTCCGTCGAAGGGGCCTGGTCCCTCCGCTCCTGACGCACCGCGAGCGCCTGGTAAGATCTCAGGACCCTCCGCAGACGGCTTCACTCCGATGGAGCTGGAGGCTGCGAAGAAAGCCATGAGAGGGAAGGGTGCGGAGCCGCCGGATACCCGTCGGCCTCTCATGACTGAGCAGGAAGACAAGCTCAACGCTCTGTCACCGTCCAAGACCGCTGGCATCGACATCCTCGGGTCCACGGTCACCAAGACTCCCGCAGGCCAGTTCAGGGTGTACTGTCCGCACGACGGCGGTCACACCAAGATCGTCAAGGATGCACGCGCGGCCATGAACCAGGCCGCGCAGTTCCACTTCGAGTACGGTATCCGCCTCAAGAGCAACGTCATCGACGATGGTGAGTTCGCCATGCTCAAAGCCCTCGGGTATGAGGAGGAACTCTGATGGACCGTTCGCACCTTCAGAAAAAGGTCATCACAAACAAGGCCGGAAAACGGCAAACTGTCTACGTGAGGGCCGGTACACAGGATGCCCCCCATCAGGTCAGTGGCGCGGAACTCACCATGACGCACAGTCGCTACGGTGGTCCGCGTCGCGTGAGCGGCAAGATCCGTCCGGGAACCTCTCCCGAGGAGCACGCGGCTACGGCTGACTACCACCACAAAGAGCATCTCAAACACAACGACGCCTACGCTGCGGCGGCGAAGTCTGGTGATCTTGACGCCATGCAGCAGGCTTCAATGGCGTCCACGTACCACCTTCACGAGTCGCACCGTCACATGATGGACTCTGTGAAGAAGCGACTTGCCGCCGAAAAGGCCCGGTCGAAGCCTACTGCTTCTGTCGTGCGTGCAAAGGATTCTCCAGGTGGTGTGGCGAGGAAAGGGCACGACCTCCGATCTCTCTCCGATCAGGCAGACGCCTTGCTGATGAAAGGACCTCTCATCAAAAAGGTCATCACCAACAAGGCAGGGAAGCGCCAGACGGTTCTCGTCCGTGCTGACCCAGAACCCGGCTCCGGTATGGCCGCACGTAAGCGCATGATCGAAGAGGCCCGCAAGCCAAGAGAGGACGCTCCTTTGGATCTGCCCTCTCTCAGAACGTCAAGCCTGAAGAGCGGAGCAGACAAGCTCAACGAAAGTTCATCACGCAACCAGGCCAAGCTGAAGAGCATTGCCACGATGAAATCCGGTTCTACCGTCAAGCTGCAAGGTGTGACGGTAACCCGTGACGACCGTGGGTACACAATCTCGCACTCCTCAAAGCCCTGGCGCAAGACGGTCAAGACTGCTTCCGAGGCTCAGGAAGCCCTCGTTTCGATGGTCAGACAGCACAACAGGGATAGACGGGCCGCCCGTAAAGGGCACTCCTGACTCGACGCTACCGAGGGGCAGGTTCGTCTCTTCAAAGCGAACACATCCGACCCCGCAATTCAGGGCTGGGCCAAGAAGATGCGCTCCGAAGGTGGGGACCACCCGTTCACATGGTGCGTCAAGAAGGCGTCCAAGTTCGCAGGCGACCCCAAGGCTTTCTGTGGGGCTGTGCATCTCGCCGCGTATGGGATGACTCCTACGCAGCGGAAGGCTCAGAAGAAGGGTAAGGCCGACGGCGAGAAGTAGCGATTGCTGTCAAGAAATTGATGGCTATAGGTCGCTATTTCTTCCTCGGCATACCCTCCAGAGTACCCTGGCTAGGGCCGGATTCTCGAAAAAGAATTCCCCTGCCCGTACACATATTTTTTGTACCCCAACCGAGCAGGAGATTGGACAAATGCCGTACAACATGGTGACCGAGATAGAGGTCACGCCTGAGCAACAGGCGAAAATCAACGATCTACACGGTGGCAAGCCGCGTCGTGTAGACGGCAAGATGAAGCTGACAGAGCCCATCATGCCGCTGGAGGAGGCGGTGTCAATCGTGACGGGTATCCCGTTGGCAACGCTTCAACTGACAAACTTCAAGCTGGTGCTGAAGCGCCCCCGTGGGCGTGGTATGATCCAGGTTGCCCACACGCCGTGGAAGGGTAGATGATGCGTAGAGCCTTGGTTCTGTGGAGTGGCGGCATAGACTCGACGACCACTCTATACAAGCTCCTGAAAGAGCAGGAGTTTTGTGACTACGAGGTCGGAGCACTGTTCTTCGACTATGGGCAGCTCGGGTTCCAAGGCGAGCTGTCCTGCGTTCGCGAGGTGGCGCGACACATTCGGAGGGTCGAGTCCGATTGCCAACATAGGTTCCTCGGATTCAAACAGGCCAGTGTCTCTCTGCCCGATCACTTCCTGACCGGTGGGGCCGCAGCCAAATACGGCGACGGTTTTTCACCGGCTCTCGTTCCTATGCGTAACTCGGTCTTCGCCACGATTGGGTACTACCATGCCAGGCTCATCAAGGCTGATCTGATAGGGATCGGCATCAACTCGTCGGCGCGTATGCAGGACAGGACCAGCTTTCCTGACTGCACGCAGGCGTGGGTGGACGCCATGCAAAAGGTCTTCGACCTGGAGGACTCGGCTCGGGGCAATGATGAGTTTCCTGTCAAGCTGTACGCACCTCTAGTGAGCCTGATCAAACCACAGATCGCGGAGGAGGCAGAGCGGCTTGATGTTCCGTCGTACAACACCTGGGCTTGCTACTTCCCCAAGGAAGTACACGGGAAGCAGCAGCCCTGTGGAGAGTGTGAACCCTGTAAGATCCGCAAGGCGGCGGGGCTCACCCTCGGAGGAGGTTTCTGATGCTCGATCCGAAAGAACATCCCAAGGTCGTACTGCTCCTTTCTGGGGGACTCGACTCCGCTGTCCTGCTCTACCAACTGGCGAAGGACGGCATCGAGATCTATCCCATGTACGTCCAGTTCGGCGACAACAAGGCAGCCAGCGAGGAGCTGTCGGTCGCCGTGTATCTGCTCAAGAAGATCAACATGACCAACTGGCACGAACGTCTCCGGCGTGTCACCATCCCGCCCTTCCCTCCGTGCGACGGTCCTGTGGCTCCTCTCGACTCAGACCTCGCAAAGGGCTACATTCCTGGGCGAAACACCATCCTCTGCTCGTTCGCCTACCAGTACGCCGTACAGGTCGATGCTGATGTCTGTATCGGCGTCACCGCCTCCGACGCTCCTGCCTTCCCTGACTGTCGCCCTGAGTGGGCCAGGGAGATGCGTCGGATCTACACCGCCAACAACAAGGCATTCGCTGATGACTCCGATGGGCCTGAGTTGCTCACACCTCTGATCGACCTTGATCGGTCACAGATCAGGACTCTCGCACAAGACCTCGGGGTTCCTGTCGACGCCCTCTCACGGTGCTACACCCCTCTTTCCGACGGTTCCCCGTGTGGAGAGTGCGAAGGGTGTCACAAGGACGACTGATATTATCGGTAACTGCTTGATCTTACAGGGGAATTTTTTTGGCTAAAAAAGTTTCCGAGGTAGCAGTTATGGATACATATTAGTATACCTTGGAGGTGCAATGCCGAAGAAAAGACAAAGGAAGCTGCCTGTAGGGTGGCGTCCAGGCGTCGGGAATCGGGGCACGGACCATCCTTCTGTGGTCCGGGACCGTGATCCAGAGGTGCGGGCGCGTCTCCAAGCCGGGTACGACAAGGGGTATAAGCATGCTTATTTCGACGCCAACCCCGCCTGCTGTCCGATCTGTGAACGATTGAACAACAGGAAGCACCTCATCAAGACCATCTTGCGGTGGAAACACGTTCTACCTCATCCCAACTGCCTGTGTACCTGGACACCATCCGGCTTGAGCAGGACGGGTAAGGTTTCGCAGCTCTACCCGAAAGACTGGCCGGATTGGCCGAAAGGGCAAGGTGAGATGGAAACAGTACGCATCTTTACGCTCAACAAGGCTCGCCGCGATGTCTCCGAGTACATCGCAAAGAAGAAGGCCGAACAGGCGGCTGCGGCGAAAGCTCCGTCTGGCCCATCGGCTTTGCACGAGGAGCTTGTTGAGGTTCATCGTGGAGGCAAGGTCTTTCAGCGTCACCAGAAGAAGAAAGACCGGCAGGACGATCCTGGGGTGAAGATGCCAAAGGGTATGTCACCCGAGGAGCAAGAGAAGTACAAGAAGACAGCGAAGCAGTTGGCCGCCGCCGCGAAGCCCGGAGCCCCTGGCACGTTCAAGATGGAACATAAAGCTGGGGGCAAGGACAAGAAGCCTTCTATGCTCGACGCCCCGGATCTACCGGAACAGTCTGAGCAAAAGAAGAAGGAGCTGGCGGAGGAAGAGGCCGCAGCCGATCAGAAGGTCATTGACGAGTACATCGCCAAGGCAGAACCCGGTGTGAAAGAGAAGCTCAACCAGATAGGCAGCGATCTCAAGGAAGCCGTCACAGGCTTGAAGCAACCGGGTGATCGGAGTTCGATCAAGATCGGAGGCAAGAGTATCCCCATCGTTCGCGGTAAGGGCGCAATCGTCAGGATAGGCGGTATCGCCACAACCTCCATGCGTGGGGCGGCTCTGATGTTACACGGTCTTGAACAAGCATCTCAATCCGGCGCTATGATGGCAAGTGGCGTGATGAACGCTGGCGTGGCCCAACAGGGGGCCATGCAACGAACCGTCCAGCCGGTCCAAGCCGCAGCAGAACGCGGCGTTCATAAAGTTGAGGCTCGTATGGAGCAAGCGAAAGCGCGGCGTGAACAGCTCCGAAGGGCAGCCGAGGCCGAGGCCGCGAGAGCCAAGGCTGCGACGAAACGTGCGAAGAAGGCAGGGGACTGATGAAATCTATCATTGCGTACAGTGGCGGTCTGGACTCGACCGTCCTTGCATACGATACGGTGGATTCCGAGGGGGCTGACTCAGTAGAGCTTGCCCATGTCGACCTGGGGACAAAGACCTCGAAAGTAGCAATCGAGGCCATGAAGTTTCATGCGGAGCGTCTCGGTGTTCGTTGGACTGTCATCCCGATGCAGCTACCTTCTGTAGTTACCGAGGGGTGCCGGATCTTCGACAAAAAGGGTGACCGGAAGAAGCGTGCTGTCGACTCCCTTGGGGACGAAGGCTTGGCGCAGAAACAGGACACCCTCTGGGACGACTACGCACCAGGGCTCTACACGATCATCTGGATCGTGCTTGGGGCTTTGGCGGTACGGCGTGGGTGCTCAAGAGTCCTTACCGGGTTCCAACAGCACAATCCAGACGGTGAAGTGATCGTAAGCAGATCAGACACGCTTCTCGACTGCTGCGCGTACTTCACCGACTACCTCAACGCGGAGAGGCAGGCCATATGGGGGCGTGGCGCTCCTATGTTTCTTGCACCTCTGAACGAGCTTACCAAGGAAGACGTGGTTGCCCTCGGGCGTCACCACGATGTCGATATGAGCATGACCCATAGCTGTGACATATACCCAGCTTGCGGTGTGTGTTACGAGTGTCGCGCCAGAGAGGCGGCACTCGATGGCTGAATATGGTGTCATACTCTGGCACGGTTCTGGTCTAACGTCGCCCATAGCTCTTCAGCAACGGGTGTCGTGGTTCAAATCAGCTCTCGGCAGCAAGGTCCGACGCTACGGTATCAAGCCGCACTCATCTCCTATCGTCACCGACGGTGGTGATAATGCAGAGAACGCGGCTGACCTGGCCGACGAATTCCTGGAGTTGCTGGACTCGGATGATCGGAGAATGATCATCTGCGCTGATGGTGGTTCAGGCGCGGCGCGTATCGCACACCATATGTGCAACGGACTCATCACGCAGGAGCGTGTGACGGAGAACATAGTCATCGGGGCAAGCGATTCCTCGGTGTATGTCCTGTGGGCAACGATCTCATCCCTCGCAATGGGTTTCTACGGCGTCAACTTCATGGGATCGCAAGAAGCTCTCATCGAAGGACTACAGCGTGTGCGGGAGTGGGTTGAACACACCGAGAAGCGCATGGATGCGTTCGTGGACGTTCAGAACGTGTCCTCCGTGCGCCCATCTAGCGAACCCTACACCGTCATTCCGATGTGCCTACGGACACTCAATCAGATAACCGGTCCTGTGCGGCAACTGACGCTACGGTATCTGAAGAGCCAGCGTTGCTTCCTACTCGTCGAGGACGCCTATCCAGCAGGTGATCTGAATTGGATCGGCTTCTATGAGGATTTGACGCACATGGCTCCTTTCATAGAAGCTGTGGCAGAGGGTGGTGGTGCTATCGGCTTTGGCCCTGTTCCGGGCATAGCCGACAGGCTCACCATGACTCGCATAGGATACGACTTCGACCCCCCGAGCACAGCGGGTCTCGTTCGAGACGCCCTGCGCTGGCTTGGAGTACAAATTCCGGCGTTCTGCAACGTCGCTTTCGGTCACCATGCCCCGGACTACTCAGGGTTGGTGTTGGCATCAGGGGCTCGCGCCAAGATCACTTTCAAGGAAGATTGCTTGGTTTTGGACGAGCGGGAGGGTAACGCATTTGGGCACACCGGTTAGACCGATTCGTGTGCTAAAGCTCGGTGCGCGAAATAGCCAGGCGTTGACCAGCCTTGCTCTCCAAAAAGGGCTGGTCGCGAAGCGCGTCTGGGTGCGTCCAGGTGTCGGTCCAACCGGCATCTACCACCAGGGCTACATGAAGACGGTCAAGCAACGCGAGGAACACGAGGAGGTGAAGGACGCACCACGCCTCCAGGAACACGATAGACCGTATCCGGCAATCGTCTACATCGACGAGGACGATTGGGACGCATGGCACAAGGAAGGCCATGCCACACTCGAACGCATCAACGCGGCTCTCCTCCTTGCCAACCTCGGGGTCGCCGACATGGCGGCTGCGGCCTTTGACGCTAAGAACCTGGACTCTGTTCTACGTGCCGAGTACGGTATCGAGAAAGAGGACGCAGCCAGGCTGAAGCGTATAAAGGACAGGGAGCGCAAGAAGTACGTCGAGGCGCGTCTCAAGAAAGAGGACGAGATCTCGCACCTTGGTACTGGTGTGTCTGAGAGGGCAAGCCAGCTAGCCGAGGAGGTAGCCAACGACGCTGCCGAGATCATAAAGTACAAGGACGGCTGGGGGCAGATGCCCGACGATGAGAGGGCGAAGCACCTACAGCGTCTTGTTCGTAGGATGTTGCACGACAACATCTTCAAGAAGCCGCATGAGTCGAGAGAGCCGTTGGCTACCATCCCTGTCGGCAAGAATGAGAAGGGCGAGATGGAGTTCCGCAAGGTCGGAGCTACACCGCGCCCCGAGCTTTACAACGCTGCTCGCGATCTGTCCCTCTCTGAGAAGAGAGAGTTGCAGAAGATGTTGGAGTGGCACGTAAACAACCACATGCGGGCAAGGGTGTCGGCTGATCTGAAAGCGATCATACCAGATAAGGCACATCCGTTCGTCGAGGAGATCCCGCAGCAAGAGCCAAACTCTGTGTCGAATCAGTATTTCGGCACATTGGAGGCTGTAGCCAAGGGTGAACTCAAGCTGCCTGTCACGTACAGTTCTGGCCGACCGAGTATCAACAAGGCTGCTTTCGGTAGGGACAACAACATCACAGCAGACCAGTGGGACACTCTCATGGCTGAGATCATGGGGGCACGTCACGCTGTCATCGACGCTGACGGCAATCGCATTCTCCGCTCTGTCCCGATAGAGGGCGAGGTGCCCGAGGGTGAGTGGGCCAAGAGCTACTGGCAACGTGGTGTGATGGATCACATCTACGCCAATGCCTTTCAGCGTAGGGGTCAGACTACGGTGCCCAAGAAGGACGCCGAGCGTGCCATATCGGCTGGTCTTGAAGCCGCCATCGAGGCACTCATCACGTATGACCCTGAAAACGAGCAACACGTCCGTAAGGGGTTAGATCCACATTCGGCAATGGCGATCTTTGGTCACATAGCCAGAGAGGTGCATGATCGGATAGAGATCGAAGCCCTACAGCTTGCAGGCGAACGCCTCGGGGAGTGGCGACAAGCCAACATCTCGTTGCGCGAGCGTCGTGGGGGTTCCTGGAAGCGGTGGCGCATCTGGACAGACATCGTCGAGTCTGCGAAACAGGCTGAGAGGATGGCTGGAATTTTCAGGGCAAAGCCTTCATGGGATTCCATCAAGACAGCGGCGCAGGGCAAGAAGTACGATATTGATAAATACCTCGCCGAGCAACCGAAAGGCCAGAAGGCTCTGGAGGCTGCGAAGAAAGGTAACAAGGAGCCTTGGGAAAAGTTCCTTGAGGGCATGGTTGAGAGGTCCATTCCAGTCCAGACTGGGGCATCAAAGCCGGAGGGTATGGATGAGGATGGGGGCAGTAAGGCCGAAATGGGGCTCCCGGCAGATATGTACGCCGACGCGGCTCTCACGACCAACCTGCTATCTCAAGGTTCTCCCATCGGTCAGACTGTCGGTGCCAGGGGTCCTATGGACCAGGAGCGCGTAATGCGCGGCTGGCGGTATACATACGATGAGCGTGGGCGGCGCAGCGACCCTGTCTGGACGGGTGACCCGAACGACGAGATCGTTGCTCGTATACCAGTTGACCACGTCGTACACCCTTCGCACATAGCCACGTTGGAGATGTCAGCGAAGGTGCGGCAGGAACTCATCAACGCGCTGGAGCGTCGTCGTGCTTGGGGTGTGGAGAAGGAAGACCACCACAAGCTCGATGCTGACGATCTAGCCATGCTAGACCTCATGCTGTTTCCAGGTCTTCCACTGGAGCATCAGAACTACGAGGTGGATAGCACTGTCATTGACGGTCTCGTGAAGCAGCTTTCGCGGAACGAGGCTACTCTGGCGGCGCACCCGAAGTCCAAGAACGAGCTTCGTCGGTCCTGGAACAAGCAAGGAAAGGGATTCGACAAAAGCGACGTCGAGGATCGTTGGCAACAGATACAGTACGAGCGGGAGCAGATCGACAGAGCCAACAAACAGATTCGCAAGATGATGCGGACTGACAAGGCAAAGCCGAAGCTCAAGCCTCCAACTGTAGCCCCTTTGTGGCAAGCCACAATCGGGATGCAGAACTACCCCGGCGTTCCGATGGACTCTCGCGGTAACATACGCAGGGATGTCCTGGAGAAGCTGAGTACAGAAGAGCAACCTCGTAACGTGGCTGACTTCCGTGGTGCTATCGCTCCTGTCGCCTATCACATGGCGATGCGCGAGAAGCTCCGTTCCCCTGAGTACAACCAGAGGAAGCACGGTGGCGTCACAACGGAGGAGCTGAAGGAACACGGCAAAACGATGGATATGGGTCCTTTGGGGCCTTTGCATCTAGCCGACGCCGAGCGTGACGCGCTGATCCGACAAAGATCGGCAATAGCCGCTCGTAAGCGCGTCATGCGAGAGATCGCAGAAAGCCGTGGTCAGGGTTCAAGGTTCGCCGCTCGCAGTCGACCCAAGCCTGGACAGGAGCTTCCTGCCGACGTCGAGAGGCGTAGGCGGTTTGCTCGTTTGGCTTCAGCCGACCCAACATTTGTGCCGCCGAAGGTCGAGTCTGGTCCTACTATGCGTAGGCGGTACAGGCTTCCAGGAGCCCACGCAAGCTGGAATGAGCCCGAGGTCTACAACCACAAGATGTTGCACTCGGGCTCTTCTGAGGAGCGCCAGTACCCCTGGCAGCCTTTGTACTCCATTGTGGAGAAGGAAGATTTCGAGAAGTGGCACGAACGCGCTTCCCAGCTTCGCAAGCTCGTGAAGATGAACGGGTTTCTCACACCTGGGCACCCCAACGCTCTTCCTTCTGTCACAGAGATCGTGAATCTACGCAAAGGCTGGGTTCCTACCGGAAAGCAGTTCGCTCTAGGTGAGGCTGCAAACCCCGCCAACTGGTATATTCCGCCTGGATTCGAGGGGCACACTGGGGAGACCCCCCAGATTCCTGCCGCTGGTACACCGGAGAGGGAAGCCTGGTCACGGAGTAACGAACGCAAGGTCGCCTTCCGCCGACTGACCGAGGGTGGGCAGGATTTCCCGATGGCTGGTGTAAACGAAGAGGGCGAGATCGAGCCGTCTCAGCAAAGAGGTGTGTATAACCCCCGTCATCAGACAAGCAGACGTCTTCGTCGAGAGGCGACAGCGAAGGTTCTGGAGCTAGCCGAGGCAGCCGAGCGTGGTGGTGAGATCGTTCGCGCCGCTGGCAAGAAGGCCAAGGCTCGGTCACAGGAGATTTCGGGCATACAAACACCTCCCGGTGAGCGCCCCCCTCCGCACGAGACAGTACAACACGATCCGCTACTGCGTACACGGGTGGCTACAAACCTCCTGGAGCTGTGGGATGCCGCCATGAAGTCCCCTGGTGGGCAGGAGGCGATCCAACAGCGATCAGGTGACAGGATGGAGCACAGAACCATCTTTGTTTCGCCGCCTTTGAGCTACAAGCAAGGTGACGTGGTACGCCCTCAGTCTCTTGCTACTGGTGATAGGCCCGTCGAGCGTGGCGGTACTATGCACCCACGCAAGGACCAGAAGAAGCCGAGGGAGACTGCTACGTCTACCCGTCCAGTCATTGTCGAAACTCGTGGCAGAGACAGGACGAGGCGCGTTATACAGGTCGAGCGTATGTTGCCCAAGGTGGAAGCTCCACCCCCGTCCAGGTCCGCAGAGACCAAGCCTGGTACAGTCAGTTCAGAAGCCAGAAGGGCAGTTGTTACGAAGGCGGTACTATCACCTCCGGTGCAGGTAAATCTGACCCTTCCCCCGGTAGGTAAGCCACGCACGGATGATGAGGAGGACTAAGTTTGTACGAGCACGGAACAGACATTGTCTGCGCCTTCGACGACGTTGGTCTGGTGAAGGCTGGCGCAGGCACGGACAAGGAGCGAATGCTTTTGTACGGGTGGGCTTCTGCCCCAACACTTGACGACGATGGTGAACGGGTCTTGCAGGAAGGGCTTGATGTCAAGCCCTTGCTCAAGAAGGGGTGGGTCAACTGGAACCACCGGCAAGACCCCGATGGGATCATCGGCGTCCCCCTGGTCGCGGAGTTGCGTGACCGTCCAGGCTTCGGGAAGTGCCTCTACACGGAGCTGGAGCTTTTGCCGTCGCGGCCAATGGCCCCCTCGGTCTGGAAGCTCGCAAAGTCTCTGGAGGAGGACAAGGTCGAACGCACCCTCGGGCTTTCCCTGGAAGGTAAGGTCGGTGCGCGGTCTCCGAAGGGTACGGTCAAGAAGGCAACCGTTTTCAACATCGCCGTGACGGGCAATCCCAAGAACGACAACGCCCCTGTTCGGGCGCTGCTCAAGGGGATCGCTCTGGACGAAGAGGTCCCGGCGGAGCAGTTCAACCCGCCGCCATTCGACGGCGACGTGATGGACCGGCTTGCTCGGTCTCTGGTTGGTGCGATTCAGAAGGCTTCCGGGACTACTCCCGTCTCGGCAGGTGATCTGATTCCGTTCAACCTGAGAGATGAGCTTGCACGGAATGGCGAGCAACACGAGGCTGTCTGTCGTCAGTTTGGGAGCATCTCCCAGCTTCGAGGCGGCAACCTGACGAAGGCCGAAGGCGCTCTGTATATGCACCTCACAACCGGTCAGCCGGTCGAGGCGTGTATGAGCATATTCGGTCTCTGAGGAGGAAACCAATGGGAGATTTCGCAAACAACTTCAACGAGGCTTTCGATGCGCTCCAGAAAGGCGCTTCGTCCGAGCCTCTCGACGGTGCCCCCGAGGAGGACCCCATCGAGGAGCCTTCCGAGGAGCAGCCTGATCAGGCTCCGTCCGTCGCGCTCAAGAAGGGCACCGACACCGACGAGCTGGTCCAGTACATCGACGCAGACGAGTTCCTCAAGGCCCAGATCGAGCTTCTCGATGGCAACTCGATGGTGATGGAGAACGCCCTCAACGGCAACCTCCAAGCCACCGCGCTGCTCGTCAAGGGTCTCGTGGGTCTGTCCGAACAGGTGGAGCTGCTTCATGAGAAGCTCGACGCCATCGGCTCCCAGCCCGCTTCAGGTGCTCGGCCCGCGATGAGCGAGGCCGAGGCGGCAGCGATGCAGAAGTCGATCACCGAGCCGCAGCCTCATGGCGATCCGCCTCCAGCACCGGCAGCGCCGCTGAACAACGCCGCACTCGCGGCGACGGCGAACGCCGAGCTTCGCAAGGCTTTCGATGCCGCCTCCGAGGAAGATCCCGCCAAGCTGGACTTGCGGAACGATCTTGTCCTCCTGGAGTCGTCCGCGAGTCTCATGCCTGTGCATGAGATCGTTCCCCGGATGTCGCAGAAGGGTCGGGAACTCCTGACCTCCGCCCTGCGAGCCCCCGACGCCGAGTAGTCGCGTTAGTGCAGAACGGTTGATTGTTCAGGGCCGCACAAAACCTGAGTCAATCAAGGAGAGTACCATGTACCGCAGCATCTTTCTTCACGTCCAGCGCATCACCGGCCGCACCCGAGGCGGTGGCGTCATGATCGAGAACGTCCCCCGCACCGAGGCGGCTGCCCGTCGCTACATGGAGCGTCGTCGTGTCCCGGTCGCCGGTCCCGGCATCGCGGTCGGCGGTCGACCCTTCGGCCCCGGCGGCAGGGTCTAGGTTCTGAGTTCTCGTTCCACGTTCAAACTTCGGCATAGGTGGGGGCGGTGATCTAAGTCAGATCACCGCCCCCGCTTTGCTGTCCTACAGGAGGATTTTCTGAAATGAATCAGCTTGCTTCATTCGCGGCTGGCTCCCCCGGATTCGGTTTCGGGGCAGTCCCCGCTCAGGAGTTCGACGCACTCCAGAAGGCCATCGGGGCCGGATACGACGTCGGCGGCACGACCCAGACGGGTGGCGGTGCCTGGCGTCTGGAGTTCCTCGAAAGCACTCTGGCCGTGCTCACCGAGACCATGCGCCAGGTCACGTTCTTCCGCGATCTGCCCAAGCCGAACGCCCGCTCCACCGCCATCGAGTATGCGCGGCGCACGGACGTCGGTTCGCGGCATGGGGGCTTCTACCGAGCTGGTGAGCTGCCTCTCAGCCATGACGCGGCCTACGACCGCAACGTCGCCCTGGTCAAGTTCCTCGGTGACGTCCGCGAGATCGAGATGCCGTTCCTCTACACGGACACTCTCGTCGAGAAGCGTGCAGAGGTCACCGACACCGGAACCATGTGGCTCGTCGGGCAGCTCGAACGGGCTCTGTTCAAGGGCAACGCCAAGCTCGGCGTCAACGGTGCCGAGTTCGAGGAGATCGACGGGCTGGAGACGTTCGTCGAGCGCGATGCCTGGGCAGACTCCGTGATCAACCTCTGGGGCGAGCCTCTGGAAGAGGGGCACCTCAAACAGGCCGGTCAGGTGGTCATCGACGCACGAGGCGTGGCGAACCGCATGTACGGGTCGAACAAGGTCATCGAGGACTTCGCATCCTCGTACCGCCTCCAGCAGAAGTACGAGGGGAACAACGCGGGCATGGTCGTCGGTTCCCGAATCGACCGCATCGAGACCGCTGGCGGGACGTATATCCCGCGCACCCTGTACCTCTACTCCGGTCTCACCAAGGAGCAGCCCGTCCCGTCGGCCCCCGACAACGCGCCGTCCCCTGCTCCCACGGTCACCATCGCGCTGACAGCCGCCACTGCCGAGTGGGGGAAGTCCCTCGGGCTCACCGCCAAGGGCACCGGCTCCTCGGCCAGCGTCGAGTATCAGGTCAGTTACGGCAACCGCTACGGCGAGGGTGTCCCCGTCACGTCGACCCCGGCGTCGCAGGCCATCACCTACGCCCAGCGCGAGACGCAGAACGTCCGCGTCACGATCACCAACCCCGCTGCCTTCACCAATCAGCCGACCTACGCGGCGATCTACCGCAAGGACACCGACGCTGACGGGAACGAGAGCGACTGGGGCTGCGTGGCTCGTGTTTCCCTCGCCAACGTCACCCCCGGCGGCACGACCACCTGGGACGACAACGGTGAGAACATGCCTGGCACCGAGCGGTGCTGGCTCGGCGAGCTGTCGGAGAACGTGCTGCATCTCAGCCAGCTTCTCCCCTTCACTCGCATCGGTCTCGCGAACATCTCCCTCTCGGAGCGGTTCGCACTCGTCATGTTCATCTCCTTCGTGTGCAGGATTCCGAACAGGTGGGTCGAGTTCCGCAACGTCGGCTACCGGACGCCATAAGGGGGTAGCGCATGACCACTCCCGGAAGCGTCAAGCAGATGGATACGGCTCCGTATCCATTCGGCAGGTTCAAGCTGGGGAGTCGGTTCTACAACTGGGTCAAGTTGCTCCGCGAGCTTTTCGAGATCGACTCGGCTCGCCTTCTCGGCAACCCGACCGTCGTCCAGAACACGGGCGGTGGTGGCAACACCCAGATGGAGATCTCGGCTGCGTTCGACTATGAGATCGGTGGGGCCTTGTACTCCAAGGCCATCACGCAAGACATCGCCGTCGCCGCTGGAGCTGCAACCGCAGCCGGTGAGTTCAAGGCTGTCACGGTCTCCATCGACGACGCAGGCGCGTTGACTCAGACCGTCTCCGATGCTCTCTCAGCCGCTCCTGTTCCTCCTCCGGCCATCCCTGCCGGTGAGTGCCCGGTCTGTACCATTCAGATCCCTGCCAGCTTCAACCCTGGCGTCACGGTGTTTCTCACCGCATGGGTGACGAACGGTTACGCTGACCGCATCACCGCCGAGAAGCCGACGGAGCTGCCGGACATCAATATGTGATCGTCGTCCGATCACGTCTCGTCTCCTGCCTCGGTTGGGGTTGGGGGGTGAGGTCCATCAGACGCTTTTGTGCCTGGTGGGGCCTCACCCCCCTTCTCTGCCGAGCCCCCTTCAGAGGTGAACAATGCACACTATCCGAATGAAGCGTTTGGCTTCCTCGGCTGCACGCGCGGCTGAGTATAGCGTCGGTCTCTGCGGAGAGATCGTCGAGTTCCAGTACGGTATCGCAGTCGTCGATGATGACGAGCTTGCGAAGAAGGTCAAGAACGACCACGGACAGACGTACACCGTCGAGCGCATGGCGTCGGAGCCTTCTGACGCTGACATCGAAGCGGCACCCGACGCTGACCCTGTACTCCCCCCGGCTGCAAAGCCTACGCCTGTCGTCTCTGACGATGCGCTGGAGGCTGTCAGGCGTCATCGAAGTGCTGCCAGGATCATCAACGTCGTCCTCGCAGACATCGACGAGCGTGATCCTTCTGTGCTCTACACCCTCTTCCTCGGTCTCCGCAGTGAGAACAAGGCTCTCAAGATGCCGAAGAAGAAGCTCAAGGCCGCCATCGCGGAGGCACTCGAACAGGAAGCGAGTGAGGGCTGATGGCTGCCGCCACGGATCGACCACCTCGGGCTCCGAGGCATCTGAGCGACCTGGACGATCAGTGGCTACTCCGCACCCACTTCTTCGGGCTGTATCGTGAGGAGTCTGACGGCACGTTGGTTCTTCCGAACCCGCAGAAGAAGAACGAAGTCCTCCCGGCTGACACCATCAATGAGGCAATAGAAGCCGCTGTTGACGCCTTGGAGGACGTGCTCCAGGTGTCCATCCGGGCCTATGAGCAACGTGAGGAGTACCACGATTACGACCGTGACCTCTGGCACGAGTACAACATCCTCGATCTCGACAAGTACCCTGTGATTCAGGTGCATTCTCTGACGCTCCAGTACGGGGAGGACGAGGGGGCACAGATTCTATGGGAAGTCCCGAGGTCGATGTTGCAGATTCACGGTCAAGCCTCCCTTTTCGGTACGCTGCAAATTCTCCCACAGACGGGTTCCTTTCTGGGAGCAAACGGGGTGAACCCTCTTCTTTTCGAGGGTATCCTGAATGCAAACTACTCCCCATCGTTCTTCAAGGTCGTCTACGATGCGGGGCTCGACGGGCTACCGGCTGACCCGAAGCGTCGTGACCTGCCAGCCAGTATCGTGAGGGCTATCGGGCTCCAGGCGGCAATCCACCCGTTGAACATCTTGGGCGATCTGCAAATTGGGGCCGGTATCGCCAGTATGTCGGTCTCCGTGGACGGTATCAGCAGGTCGGTCAACACCACGGCGTCGGCTGAGAACGCTGCTTTCTCGGCCAGGATCATCCAACACCACAAGGAGTTGCGAGGGGACCAGAACACACCTGGACTCATCCCCTCTTTGCAGTCCAAGTGGAGACGTGTTCCGATGGCGCTTCTCTGATGGTGCCTTCACCTCAGAGCGGTCCTGTCGGTCTTCTGTTGCGGCCCGGACTGGTGGGGCCGCTCTGAGTTGAGGGCATCACCATGGTAAATTTTCCAAAGTTGCCTATCGACTTCATGCGGGCCGACCTCGGTAGTGTTGCACCGGACCTTGACCTATTGATACGCCAACATGGGCAGCCTGTGGATTTGACTCCACGTATAGTCTGTCCGTGCGCTGACCCATCGAGAAGTGGAGGAACGGGCACAGCCGATCCCGCATGTGAGTCGTGCAACGGAACGGGGCTGGCCTTTCTATGGTCGTCCACAGTCAAGGATCTGCGAGCGGTCGTTACGGGGGCTGAGACGCGAAAGCAGTTGACCCCCGCTACTCCTCTCACTCAAGGGAGCATACGGATCACCTTTCCATCCGACACGCAGATCGTCGAGGGTGATCTTGTGCGGCTCTCCAGCTACTTCCAGACGACAGACCTCTTGCGCGAGTACCGCGCCATTGTCGGAGGTATTCGTCTGCCGTTCGACGCGGTAGACATCGAGTATGCCGCATCCTATGACAACCACGACAGGCTCATTGAGCTTGAGCGTGGCAAGGATTACGTACTCGATGCTGAAAAGAACCTACTGACCTTCCCTCGCTCTGGCAGAGTGTCTGATCGGTGGAAGATCAGCGGCAGATTCATAGTACGCCCCTACTATCTCGTGCAGTCGATTCCGTCTGTCGGTAGGGGTCAGTTCAGCACACAGTTCTCGGACGACGGTTCCGAGCAGTTCATCGAGTTCCCGAAGATGGTAATGGCTGGCAGAGCCGACGGGCTGTTTGGTCGTCTGCACCAGGAAGTCTCTCTGAAGGGAGACGCGCAGGAACCACAGGTTGATTCCTTGCCTCCGAGAGAGATCGAGGAGATCTGATGCCGATCAAAGCGCGTCTGTCTGTCAAAGGGTCGCTAATGCAGACCATAAGCGCCACTGTACGTCGGCGACGTGGCAGAGTGTCACAGGCCATAGCGAACGCCTGGAAGCAATCTGTCAACAGGTCGTCTCTTTCAGCGCGTGCGAAAGCGCGTTACACGAAGGCCATCGTGCCTTACCGTGGTGTGAAGGTCGGTGCGACCATTAGGGACAAGGTAGCCATCCTGCTAGAGGAAGGCTGGAAAGCGTTTGACATGAAGCCTGGTCTTCTTGCGGGTCAGTTCTCTCGGGTCATCCCGTTGCAGATCCAAGGTAAGACGGAGTTTCGTACAGTCTCGCAGAACAGTCCTCCTTCGTCGTGGCGACACCCTGGATTCAAGGGTGCCAACGTCGTTCCTGGCGTAAAAGCGATGGTTGACCGCATAGTCAAGGAGGCTCTGAAATGACGAACCCCCGCAAAAGGCGTCGAAGGCGTCGAAGGTTCACAGAACCGCAGCGTACAAACTCTGGCGTTGTTCTGCCGGAATTCGTTATTCACGCGGCTCTCAGTGAGCTGCCTGAGAAGCTGGGGAACGGTGAATACGGCAAAGGTGGTTTGGAAGAGCCTCTGGTCCGTGTTGTGCAAGGTCTTGATCAGAATATGATCAACAAGGTCTTCGAGAACTTGCGTCGTAAACCGCCGTCGGTCGGTCTCGAATTCCCATCGGACCCGCAACACCTACCAGCCATCTTCGTCACAACCGAGTCCATGCACTCTGAGGCTCCTGTACTCGCCGATGACGTCGGCGTTGTGGAGCAAGAGATAAATACCTACGAGGACCCCCTAGACATCGTGGCTTCCGCCGCTGGTGGCGAGTTTGAGGTCTACATTCCGGCAGAAGGTGACCTAGTCACACGTATGCTGGAACTACGTCTCGACCCCGCCTCCGGTACTGAGCAGGAGCTTGTCGAGGGGGAAGATTACCTCGTGGATGCAGCAACCAAGAAGGTCGAGCTTTTCTCTCCGTTGGCGGCAGGTGATCGTCTCTACGCTTTCAGGTGGGCCTCTTACGGTCTGCCTGGCGGTGACCTGTATGGTAACACCTTTCGCTGCATGTTCGTCGTGTTCATTGACACAGAGAACCCAGTCGTTACGTCCGTGCTAAAAGGGTTGGTCTGGCGGGAGCTTACCCTAAAGACTAGCAGCATTCTGTCGTCTGGCTTGGCCGATCTCAACTATTCGGTGCGCTACCAGAGTATCTGGAACGACATCGCACCGGCTGTTGGACATCGCTGCGAGCTTGTGGTGGATTGTCTCACAACATGGATTGCATACGATAGGACTCCGACTATCCGTGGAGCAAACGGAGAGTTGACAGCGTACACGAGTAAGGGCGATCAGGGCACCGTACTAGAGTGTTCCGCCGAGCTTTATCGGTGGGCAACTGACGACGAACTAGAGGAGGAGTAATGCCGAGGACAGTAAGGTGGAAGGGGCGCAATATCCAGCGTCCCGGAGCCTACACCTGGCACGACCTCAGCGGTTTGGCAAACCTCGATCTCGGGGTTGATCAGTCGATCATCATCATTGGTGAAGCAGAGGCGGGTGAGCCACAGGAGTCGGCAGCTTCTCCGGTCTATCACGCCTTTACCGATCCGCAGGACATGATCGACACTTTCATCGAGGGTAACTTGGCCGAGTGTGCCAACTTCGCCTTCGACCCAGCCGCAGACGGTCAGCAGGAAAGTGGTGTCGCCATTGGCGGCGCACAGAAGGTCTACTGTATCAAGACCAACAAGAGCACGCAGGCGTCCCTCACGCTGCAAGATGCGGCTGGTCCAACCAACTGCGTGACTCTCAAGGACCGTATTTGGGGGACGAAGGGCAATCACACCTGGGCCAAGGTGGTAGCCTCCGGTACGGGCATCAAGGTGACGTGTGGTCGCGCTGTTGCCCCGAACATCGGTGATCAGGAGTCCATCGCTTTCGGTGTCAACGGCACTGACGAGTGGATCTCTGTCATCTACACCGGGGCAGAGCTGACCTGTACGTTGAGCTATGACGGCACAACGATCACGACTGTCACGGCAACTCCGCCGAATGATCAGTTGGCGATCACCACAGCAGACAAGACCATCGAAGAGGTCATCCAGGAGATCAACGCAACGGGTGTCTACACAGCCACCCTGCTCCGCGAGGAGCGAGCGACGACTCTTGCCGACTATCTCGACGAGGTCTCGGCTGTCAACGTCAAGGTTCTCGCATCCTTCCACGGCGTCGCCTGGGATGTGGTCGAGTGGCACAACGCCAACTCCCCGTACTGTTCTGCGGCATGGGTGGCTGGTCTCAAGCCCAACACCCTCGCGCAAACGTGGCTCGCTGGTGGAACCCTCGGGGTCTCCGATGCAACCACGATTCAGGACGCTCTCAAGACTGCCAAGAAGTTCCCTTCACGTTTCCTCGTCTGTGCGTTCAACGATGACATTGCTGGGCCTATCACACTTGATACGGTCCAGGGCTACTTCACTACGCATCTCAATCAGGTCAACCCTGTTGGAGGCAAGCGTGAGCGTCAGGGGTTCGGCTGCACGAATTCCGTGACGAAGGCGGCGCTCTACACGGAGCTTGCTGGTTACAACAACCAGTATTGGTCTGTCGTGAACCATGAGTGCTACCGTGAGGGGCCTGACGCCGTGAAGGCATGGATCGGGTGTCATGGTTCGGCCACAGCGGTCGCTGCCATGATGGCTGGCTCGCCTGTCGCGACTCCGATGACTGCGAAGGTTCTCAAGGCTCAAGACGTCCGGTACGTCGCAACCGACTTCGACGTCAACGATGACGACGACTTCGAGCAGGGAATCTACGGCGGGCTCCTCATGGTGGAGCAGGGTGACCTGGGCTACCAGATTTCCAAGGGCATCTCCACGTACAAGACCGAGGACAACGACATGCTCATCCTTCTGGAAGGCGTGGAGGCGATCCTCTGGACGTGCATCATGCTCCGTCGGAAATTCGAGAGGCCCAACATCGGGCACAAGGGGCGTGGTAACGTCTCAGCTCAAGACCTGCAAGGACAGGCCATCGAGGTGTTCCGGGCTCTCGCAGACCAGAACAGCCCCGACTTCGTCCTCATCGAGGGCACCGACGCAGACGGAAACACCGTCGCTCCGTTCCGCAACGTCCGCGCGTTCATCTCGGGTGACCAGATCTACGTGCGGGCCGAAGTCACATACACCATGGGCATCAACTACATCTTCACCGAGCTGCGGGCGACATACCCGACGGCTCTGGCGGCTTAGGAGGAGTCATGCCACAGAACATCCTGACGGGTGGACGATGCCGACTTCTCCTCGACGGAAAGAGGATGGGTTGGGCATTCGGAGTCACCGTGGGCGAAGACATCGTGCAAGAGCCGGTCAACGTCCTCGACAACCTCATGCCTGCCGAGTTCGAGATCACGGGCTATCAGGTCACGTTGCAGGCCAACATCTACCGCGTTCCGAAGCAAGATCTCGTGGCGGCGGAACTCTGGCCCAAGTCGGGGCGCACCCCCGAGGAGGTTCGGAGGATGCTGCTCGACTTCCCGGAGCTGGCTGCGGAGATGTGGGACACGTACACGTCCACGCCGGTCGGCAAGATCTACAGGGTCAAGCCGAGGTCTCGAAACATCGCAGTTCAGGCGCGTGGGCTGGTATCCAACAACTGCCAGTTCACAGCCATCCAGTACGCCGACGAAGGAACCTCCGGCATCTGATCGGAGTCAGATCGGCGTGACGTAGCAACCCGGCGGGGTCGGCGTAGGGCGTCAACGGGCACAGCCCACGTCCACGTCGGCCCCGCCTTTTTTGCGTTTCAGCTAGGAAAGGGGCCGCAATGCCTATCACAGACGACGGAAAAGTCACGTTCTTCGTGGATCTGCAACACAATGGTCGAGAGTACCAGGGTGGATTCACAGTGCGGAAGCCGAACTTCGGGGATGTCGGTGCGATCTCGGCTGGTATCTCCCGTCTCGCACAGGGTCAGCCAATCGCCGACAACCAGACAGGGGCAATTCTCAACGCCATCGCCAACCTGTCTGTGCTCGTCGAATCCTTCCCCTCGTGGTGGGACGACGTCATGGAGCAAGAGGACATCCCGATGGTCATGGCGGTGTACGCCCACTACTTGCGGGAACGGAACGAGTCGCCCTTTCGACAAGCAAAGAGTCGAGGGGAAGCCTCTGACTCCTCTGGTGGTGCTACCGGAAGCTCTGGAGCAAGCGGAGATACCGGAGCGAGCCCTGGAGATGGCACAGGCGAATCTGGACAGTAGCGAGGGCTTCTTGCGTAGGTGGCTGTGTCAGAAGTACAAGATGCCTCCTACCGACCCTCGTTTCCTCGCCTACACGTTCGAGCAGGCTTACATCGAGTTCCTTGAGGATGCCATCGAAGACGAGCGAATCCCGATGGGTCCGACGGGCATTCCAATGAGGAAGGTCCGAGTGAACGGCACAGAGATCTACAGGACTGGTGACCCCATGTTCGATGCGTTTGAACAGGAGTGGGCCGACCAGGATCTCGATGCACTGGACGAGGAGATTGAACGCCAGGCCGAGGCAGCGATTCAGGCTGATCAGGATCAGATCGAATCGGATGCAGACATCCTGGCTCAGATAAACGCTGCCGCTGAGAAGTGGCCGACGCCAGAGGAGCAAGATGGCTGATGAACTAACAGTCGAGGTTGGACTTGACGTCGGGCAGGGCGATCTGGACGCTGCGGTCCAATCTTATCTGTCAGACATTCAAGCCGGGCTCAGTGACGCATTGGATATGGGCGATCTCGCCAAGGCCCCCGCTGAGATGCTGGACGCCATGCGCGAGCTGAAGTCTTTGGCATCCGACATCAAGTCGGACTTCAAGGACATGGCAGACTACATGAAGGACATTCGTGAGTCTGCTTCTTCTGTACGGTTGACGATGGGCGGTCAGACCGCTGCTGGTGCCGGTGGGGGTGGTGCCGGTGGGGGTGGCGGTGGTCTCGGCGGCATCATGGGAGCCCTCGGGCCTTGGGGCGCTATTGCCGGTCTAGTTGCTGGCTTGGCCCCCATGGCGCTAGGTGGTGGTATGCTCCTCGGCGGCCTCACTGGTGGTCTCAGTATGGGGGCAGGTAACACCGCTGGCGTCTGGCAACACTTCATGGGTGGTATGGGTGGGCCATTCGAGGGTGCTGGTGGTCCGGCTGGGCGTATTGCTGGTGGGATCGTCGGTCGTGTAGCCGAGGCTATCGGCATCGACCCACGCTACTCTGAAGGACAGCGCAGGATGACGGACGACGACGCGGCGAGGCTCTACGGCGCTGCTCGTGGTCTCGTCTCCTCCATCGGCCAAGGTCCTGTAAGCATGATCGCCAACGTCGCTGGTGGCGGCGAGGGTGCTGTATGGGGCCGCGGTGTTGGCGCTAGGCTCGGCAGAGAGCTGGGCGTCGGGGAGACCGTAGGCGGTGCTGTTGGTACTGAGCTTGGGCGTAACGTCGTCGCAGGTATGACCGAAAGGTATCTCCAAGAGGGTATGCAACGCTATCCTCAGTACCTTCAGACGATGGCTTCGATGCAGTCTGTCGCCCAGTACGGCGGTAATCTGAGACAGATCAGGCAGGCTGGAGCTGTCGGAATGGGCTACGGTCCTGGGCAGATAGGTCCTGAGTTCTCGGCTCTCCTGCAAGGATACGGCGGTGGACCGCTGACATCGGACACACTCAGGACCAGCATGGCTTACGCCAGGCGCTACGGTGTCGGCCTCGGTGAGCAAGGCGCGGCCATGGGGGGACTCCTCATGGCAGGTGGTGGCTCTGGTCAGTTCTCAGCGGAGCAGCGTCAGTCTCTCACTGAGCGCATCATGACCGACGCCGTTTCCGCTGGGTTCGGTCGGCAGCTTCCTCGGTTCGCGTCCGCTGTTGGGCAATCCATGTCTGTCGTCATGGGGGGTCCGTCTCTGGTGACAGAGGCAGAGATTCCAGGTCTAGCGTCTGAAATGTCTCGCATGACTCGGATGGTCATGGGGCGCTACGGTGTCGGCACCGAGGGGGCTGGTCGAATGGTCAATGCTGTCGCCGGTACTGGTGGCGGCGCTCTCCGCAACATGATGTTCGGGGGTGGCGACGACTGGGGGAACGCCCTGTTGTGGCAGACGAACCGTGAGAGGTTCGGTAATGACCCCTGGCAAATGATGCAAGGGATGGCTGAGTGGCAACGCGACCCGTTCGGTGAACAGGGTATGCAGTTTCTCGCGGGGCCTCTCCAGCAGATCATCCAATCCTCGGGCGGTAACGAGTTCGCAATGGCCCAGGGTGTTACCCGGTTCTTCCAGAGCCAGGGGCAAGAGATCCCGTTCGAGATGTTGGAGCAGATCGTCGAGAGGGGTTCTGGCGTCTTCGCCCAAGCAGATGCCGAGGGACGTGACATGACCCAAGAGGAGATGCTCCAAGCTCTCCTCGGCATCGACACTTCTCAGGTCGACGAGGCAGAACTGACCCGAGACACCATCGAGACGGTCAACCGGGAGGGGCAAGAGATCATGAGGGAACAGCTTGGGTTCATGCGGGCTTCCGCTGGATTCGAGGCCCAACAGCTTGCCATCTCCGCTACCATGGCGCGTCATGCTCAAGAGGCTTGGAGACAACAGCTTGAGTACGCGCAAATCACAGCCGGTATCCTCCGCGACTCGGCTGTTGGTCAGCAGATTGATGTTCTCCAGTCTCTCACAGGGGACGCATTGACCGCTCTTCGTGAGGGTGGCGGGCAGGCAGCGATTGACGCTCTCATCAGTGGCGCTATACGTACCGCAATGGAGGGCTACACGCCAACCGGCGAAACTGGTTGTGCCGACAGGCCAGCCCAGATACAGAATCTCCGCGAACAGCAAGGACTCATACAGGAGATCAGCGGACAGGTTACCGGCGTGCTAAGTAACATACTCGGCGGTGTCAACGAGCTTGCACGAGGGGCCATCCCCGGTGTGGGCAGGAGGGGTCGCTGATGGCTTACTACGGACGCCACAGGGTGCATGTCATGTTCTGGACGTGGGCGGCGGGACCGTTCTTCTGCACGTCTGATATTATTCAGATCAGGGGGTCAAACTCCACGCAGGGTAACGCCTCCTGTTCATTCGGTCTGCATCCACGCCCTATCGCCCTACCAGACCAACAGGGTCGGATCAGGCGCATAGGTCGTGGGTATCTCGACGTGCTACGCCCTAACGATTGGGTCTTCGTCATCGTGGACCCCGGAGATGGGCAACAGCCTGAAGCACTCTTCTCTGGTTTCATCGACCAGATCGACAGCGGGGAGACGCAAACTCCGGCTGGAGGCTATATGCCTTCAATCAACGTGCGATGCTCTGGCTGGGAGAAGGCTTTTCGTATCTGTTCGGCAATCTCGGACCCGTGGGTTTCCCGGTTCATCAACATCGCAACGATGTTCCGGTTGGCTCTCAGGGGGACGAATGCGGAGGCGGCTACTGAAGGCTCCACTTCGACGGACGCAGAGCGGGATACCTTCTCTCCTCGTATCGGTAGGGCAATCGCCAACATCATCGAGGTATTCCTGCGGGCTGACGACTCCGACGCTCACAGGGAGGCTACGGCATCTCTCAGGGGTGACTCCAGGGCCGACCTGGAGCGTGCCCGTATGGAGCGGTTGATGGGGTTGGCGGCTGGCAGTCTTGAGGAGCTGGCTCCAGACGATCCGTTCTACGTGCCAGATCCGGCGGCTGATTCCCCCGTCCAAGCTCTCCTCGGGCAGTTCGAGCTTCCACGGACCAACATCCCCTTGTGGCAGTTGATCCGAATGAGATTCGAGCTGCTTGACGAATACATCCTGGCTACACCAGACCAAATGGTGCAGCAGTTCTCTCAACCGCTTGTGTCGTTCATCGACCAGTGGAGCAATCCCCTGTTCAACTGTGTCATCTACGACACTCGCAGAGTTTCAGCCGACGGTCTAGGCCATTTGGCCTGGGCAGGTCGGTTCGATAACGTCGTTACCGGCGGATACGCGCAGGAGGCTATGTCCGGTCTCATCGAGGCTGCGGGCGTAGCTAATCCTGAGTATGGGCAGATATTCGAGGACTTGGCTCCGACCATGATATTCATGCGTCGCCCTCTGTTCGCGGAGGAGCTGCTCAACCTTGAGGGGCCTGTCATGTCGTCGGAGGACTTCACGAGTTTGCAGGTCGGCTACTCTGACGCCGACCTATACAACATGGCATACATCGAGATCGCTACTCTGGCCGGGCCAGCTTTCCGCATGTCTACCGGTCTCACGGGTTTCGACGCCAACAGGACCGCAGCCATGGAGTCTGTACGTAGACATGGGCTCCGCATCAACAACGACAGGACGAACGCATGGCCTGACCCGCGCCCTCCCGAGGAGCGCACAGGTGGTCCTGTCGTAGCCTCCTACTCCAGAGAGGCCGCAAGGGAGTGGAACGAGCGTCTCCAACAGGCAGGGCTCGACGCCACAGAAATCCTCTCTGGATCTGGTCGCATCAAGAAGTACATCAGGGGTCTGTACCTCGGCGGCAAGATAGTGATCGCTCACCGATCACACCCCGGTACTTTTGCCGATGGTACTAACAGGGTGTACTACGTCGACAGCTACGGCTGGCAGTACGAATCCGAGCGCGGGACATTCCAGACCGAGATTGCGCTTACCCGTGGCTATGAAGTACCGGCGGAAAGGGCAAGGATACTCGGTCTGGAGGATAGGAGTACATGATGGACGGCAACTGGCTTCCTGGAGGTCTCCGTAGGCAGGGATGGTTGTCACGTAGCCAGGCTCGTCGTGCTCGTGACGCCAACGCCTACCCTGCGCTCCCGACCCTCGGGCTCGTAGTCGGTAAGCACTACAAAGACGAAACCGGTAGGGAGCTTGAAAGCAACCTTCACGGTATGTTCACTGAGTATGACGTCCTGCTCATTCGTGAGTTCGTCGTCATCCACAACGTGCCTCTCATGACCACGTTTCAGGGTATCAACAACGCATCCGAGGTCAGCTTGACAGCCGCCGAGGATGTGCCCTCTTTGGAGGACCCTGACAGGGTGTGGGAGCAGGTCATGGGGTCTGACGGTGATCTTGTTGCGATCATCTGGGTCGACGGGGACTGGCCCGTCATCTCGGGGTGCCTGAACCACCTTCGGGCTGGTGAGGATGCTGCCGAGTGGTCCGAGGACTCCACAACTGGCCCCCGTGCGGGTGTCCAGTACAACGAAGTCACTGCGCGTATCGACAAGGATTCCAACATCCGTGTTGATGTGCCAGACGATAAGGTGGTCGAGTTCTACGTGGACGGCACACTGGCTCTCAAGGTTTTCAACGATGGTGGTGCTGTTCGTGTGGACATGGGTAACGGTGCAGAAAAGGTCATTCTCGGTGAGACCTTCAGGGCATATTTCAACGACCCTGATGGACCGGCCAACCATGTGCATCTGTATACGAACTACCCTGGCGGCGGGCCTTCTGCGGTAGCTTTCACAGGTGGACCGTCCAAGCCGACTCCACCCAGCACACCGCTGTCGCCTGTACCAATGGATGACATGGATGCGACAAATCTCTCCGACGTGACCAAGACGGAGTAAAGATGCTACAGATCCAACATCGCACGCCAAACAGGGAAGGGTTCTACCTGTCGGGCATCTACACTCTGTCCATCGTTCCTATCCAGAGCGGTGTGGTAGATGCCTCAAGACCCATACTTGAGTACACGTTTGCCCCCGGTCCTTCCGACATAGACTCGAACCTGGCATTTCCGAACGATGTTCACCCAGACCAGGCAGACGGAGTCTACGTCTCGGTCAACGAGGTTGGTACGGGCACCATCTCCATCCGTGGTACTACCGGTCAGTTTCCGCAGAGGAGCGACCTGAACAAGTACCTCGGTGCTTTCGGAAGCTCTGTGTCCTCCGCGATCTCCGCAGTCTCCAACGTCATCCCTGGTGCGGACGCTGTCCTTGGAAACAACGACGGCTATGCACTCTGGATGGCTCTGTATAACTTCTTCGCTCGGTGGGCTGCCGAAGTACGCTACCGCCCTCACGAAGTCGCGATGCTGTTCCTGAACCACAAGGATGTCGAGTTCTTGCAGGTCGTTCCTATGAACTTCCGTAAGACGCGCACAGCGGCTCGCCCGATGGGTTACGGCTTTGCCATCGACCTTCAAGTGCTGTCGACTGTACGGTACACCGTGCAGATTCCCTGGTGGGAGTTCATGGCGTCCGTTCGTGCCAATTCGGAGAACTGGAAGCGTCTGATCGACAGGTCGATCTTGCTCGTATCACAGCTTGGTACACAGGTGTCGACAGGGTTCATCAGCGCATTCATGAATCCGGTACAGGAGTCGATTTCAGCAATGTCGGCTGGTGTCCAAGGTCTCGAATTTGGGGCAAAGGTTGTGTCTGACACAGCCGCCTCCTCCTACGAGGCACTGAAGAACCCAGCCTCCATGGCTTTTGGGCAAGAGTTCCAGAAGGCTGTGAGGAACAGGCCGAACAGTGCTCAGGAGTTTGATGTTCCGTTCCTTGCGGAGCAGTACATCATCCCGCCTACGCGCACGGCTATCCTCGGTGTATACGCTGGGGCCGAGGGCATCCTTGATTCAGTCAACGACGCTCTCACAGAGGCAGGTTCAGCCGGTGGGGAGTCTACCCAGCTTGCTCTGGATGACTCCGTATTCGAGGCGGCTGAAGCCGCATTGGACCTTGTATTCACCGGTCACATGGCGGCAGACCTGGCTCCTCTCCCCGAGTTCTCCCCTAGCATCGACGCCGCTTCAGAGGCGGCTGACATGCACAGGACTTCTCGTACAGGTGGTGCCAGTCTGATCGACGGTCGATCAGATGAGTTCGCCTCTGCTCTCCTGGCTGGTGACACTGAGTTTGTGGACGGTGCCAGGACTCCGAGGGCCACGAGACCGAGAGGGGCGTCACAGCACCCTCTGTCCTACCTGGCGGCGAAGCTGTTGCCTGGTTGGGTACGGGGAGACGGTACTGGTACACCAGCAGAGCTGTCGTCGTTCCGTAGGGCTGTCCTCGGTATGCGAGACCCAACCACGCTGGCCCCGCTGTTCCGTGCGTACACTGTCAAGTCCACAGACACCATCTACTCCATCGCAACCGAACTCCTCGGGCTCTGGTCTCGCTGGCCTGAGATAGCACTCATCAACGGGTTGACCTACCCGTACATTGCCCCTCAGTCCGGGCCTTACCAGGCAGGGCCGGGGGACACCATATACGTCGCCGCTCCCGATGCCAAGGTCCCCGCTGAACTGGTGGAGAACTTGCTGAACATCGCGATGACTCACGACCTCGTCTCCCTGCAAGACCTCTTCCTTGGTATTGACTGGGAGGTGAATGCTCTCACAGGCGACTTCGTCTGGGCTGAGTACGACTTCGCAATGGTCTCTGGCGTCAAGGCTTTTGAACAGGAGCTTGCGGTAGTTCTGGAGGGGTCCGGTGGCGTGACGCCGGATCAGGTAGCAGTTATCCCGCTGAGAATCGGAACGAAATCACGGGGCGCTGCGACGATGAGACTCTGGCAAAGTCTCATCTCAAATTGGCTGGAACAAGACCCCCGCATCGCCGCTGTCGAGTGGGTGTCCGTGAAGCAAGAGGGCTCGGTCGTCACGTACTCCTCGAAAGTCAAGTTCGAGCACTACGATGACACGGTTGTTCTCGCAGGAGCTTTGAGAAACTGATGCGTCTCGTAGCTTGGACTCACGAAGACTTCTTTGCTCTCGGGAAAGCCATCTTCCGCAACATGACGGGGGTGGTATACCCGTTTGCAGCACGTACAACTCAGAGAGCGTTCCTAGTAGTGCAGTCCATGTTCGCCGCGAGTGCCAACATGGAGATGATCCGCGCTGTCAAAGCTGGCAGTCTGGAAGGTCTCCGTGGTGTCCTACTCGACAGGCGTGCCATGGAGAACGAAGCCGTCAGGGAGCCCCCTACGGCTGCCCGAGTGTCTGGACGTTTCCGCCCCATCGGCGGGAGCTGGCCGGTGGCAATCAGTATCCCCCCGGATACAATCTTCATTCGCAAAGCGACGGCTACCCAGTCTGAGATCGCATTCAGAACGGAGGCGGCGGCCTTGATTCCCGCAACAGCCGCCGAGTCGAACCTTGTGTACGGTGTTGCTCTGGCTACTGGTGACAGAGCCAATGGCATCCCCACGGCTACGGCTCTGTCACTCAGGCAGCCCATAGCTGGTGTCGCTGACTTCCTCACCGCATCAGAATCTGCTGGTGGGTACGACCGCGAATCTGATGCAAACCTTCGGACTCGCGCCCGCGCCGCTAGGCGAGCACACGGTCAGTGTACCTGGCTGGGCATCGAGAACCTGTTGACGACTGTGGAAATCACAGGTGGGCAGCGGGTTCGTCACGCGGCTCTTTTCGAGGAGTTTGCGGCTCCAGCTCCGTCTGTTGTCGGCGTAATCTACGCAATCATAGACGACGGTACAGGACAGGCTGCGAGCATAGGTTCTGTCGACGCCACAACCTACGGCTACGGCACAGGAAACTGGTTTGAGTACGAGTCGAACGGCAACGTCCTCTATGTCGATCTCCCAAAGAAGGCACTAGAGGTTTGGAACGACGGTGTCAATGCGACACTTGAACGTGACAACGGTGCCGGGTACGTGGCTCAGACAGAGGGCATCGACTACTGGGTCGACAGTGATCGGGGTCAGATCGTTTTGGCATCGCCTCTGACGATCACTCAGAAGATTCGTTGCCAGTTCAGCTTCTACGACGGTCTCGTACAGGCCGCAGCCGGTAAGCTCACAGGAGAGCCTGACGACCTGAGCAACCGTGGTTGGCGTCCTGTTGGCTACTCGATCCGAGTGCGCCCTCCGTTCTCTGTGACGAACCCGACTGTCTCTGCAACCCTGACGTTCAAGTCAGGTTTCGATAGTGCCTACGGTCGAACTGTCGCGGCTGACGCTGTGGCAGCTTACCTGAATGACCTCCCCATCGGGAAGCCTGCCCGCTACAACCGTCTCTCCGGGATTCTGCACCAGCTCCCCGGTATCGACGAGGTGGATGACTTGCTTCTCGCCGGAGCCACTAGCGACGTTGCCCCGACACACCCCTATGGGGTTGTACGTGGCAACGGAACGCTGACGTTCTAGGGGGTCTCATGACACAGCTTGCAAGCGTTGAACAGGTCTCCTCTCACGTTGTTCGCATCAACTTTGAGGAAGACGCCACATTCGCCACGAGGGCAATGGCTGTCAACTCCGATCTGTTGAACACTGCCGAGTACACCGTAACTGGTAGGACTGTTCTTGAGGTTCTTTTGCCAGAGTCTCAAGAACAGCCTGTCTCCGCACCCCCGCCTCCCGGTTCTGGTGGAGCCCCTCGGCATCTGTACCTTCTCCTCGACGACGAACCCTCGGGCAATCCCACGGTCACCGTGAACGTCCTGGGCAATCTAATCGACTGGGATGGTAACCTTTTCGTTGGGGGCAGCGGTGTTGGTACATCTGACGCTCTGTCTCTTGCGTCTGTTGACGTACACACCCCGACGTACTGGGAAGGTGCCGGTCTTCGGTTCCGCGAGGCTTTGAAAGAGCTTCGCAAACTTGGTAGGGTTGAGTTCAGTAACAGCTCTAAGCAGCCATTCGCTTACGGTATGGCGGCTATCGTGGGCAAGATAAACGACATCGTTTCTGGTGCCCAGTTGGGAAAGCTGGGAGTCAGCATCGACGGTCCTGGTACGCCGACATACTTGCCGATTTTCGGTACTGGTGGGTTCTCCCTACCAGGGGCACCCATACCGGGGGTCGGTTCGACGCTTACGTTCAAGGATGCCGAAATCCCTTGTCACGTCGACAAGCTCTGGGGCACGTCCGATGGTGTCAACACGACATACAGGACAAGCATTCCGTTCCATGCGTTTTCATGTCAACTCTACATTGCCGCCCGAGAGGCTATCGGTGTGGAGACAGGGCTGCTGGATAGCGCGGAGTGGTTCGCCCCCATGGCTGGCAAAGACAGGCTCATTCGGCTCCTGAATCCTCTCCCGGCAGGGGCTACTATTCTCGCGGTATACACACCAAGGCAGTCTCTCATCCGTATCGGTAAGGAGATCATTGCGTACCAGGAGTCCGATCTGGTGTCCGGTACTGCGGTGATCTGTGGGCGATCACAGCTCCGCTCTCCTCTCCAACAGCACGATTCCGGGGACGAGATCACTGACGTCTGGTGTGCCGGGTTTGTGGAGCGCGTAAAGTACGCTCTCCTCGCTTTCGGTGCCTCGGGCCGGTCTCTGGAGTACATCGGTATGGACGCAGGTTCTCCTCGGGAGGACAATCCCAGCCTCGACGACGCAGGTCTTCGACGGATGATATTCCATACATCGGTGACGATGCGTGGAACAGTCCAAACTGTGAAGCTCGCAATCCGGTATATGTTCCCTCGTCTCTGGGCGCATGTGATTGTCGACGAAGACCCGCGCTGGCCTGGTTGCATCGCCATCTGGTACAGCGTGGACCAACTGCACGACGAGGTCTCTCCTGATCCGCCCATCGAGTGCTGGGAGACGTGGCTGGACCATACCGCCTATCCAGACGGTTTTGAGCAAAGCCTGTACGCTTCCACGTACTACAGAGACGATGCTGTCGACTCCGCTCCTTACGGAGACTACTACATTGCCGATCCATCCGAGGGCGGCGCGTTCACGATGTTCCCTGTTGTGCTCTACGGTCCCGAGGTGGGGCTCCTGGGCACCCTTCTTGGCTCTATCCCCCCGCCGTATGTCACTGCTGGGGTTGTCGACGATACGTACAAATCAATGCTCCAAAGGCCGACTCCGCTGGACAAAGTCCTCGCGGCAGGCTGTGGGGTACTTCTCCTAGACTACGGCTTGCTGTGAGGAAAGCATGGACGAAATCAAAGTAACCTCGCAACAGCGGTTCGATTTGATCGACATGACTCGACTCATCAGCCGCATCAGCGAACAGATGGACTATATCCAGGGGACTCTCCTGGGCAACACGGACTACTACGAGACCCCAGCGGACGATCTCGCAAAGAGACCGTTCTTCGTCGCTCCGTTCCAATGCACGATTCTTGGTCCAGCTACAAATCTCACGATCCAGGTCGAGCAGGAGTGGAACGACGGTTTGTACGACCGCGAGGCAATCGTATACGGATCAGATGGGAAGCGCCTGACAGGCCCCAACGCAACGAAGACGAAGAGTATCGTCGTTGCCGCGGCTCCGTATTCGACTATCCGGTATATCCAGGCTCGTCGTGTGCCTGGTGGACAGGACAACAACTACGAGTCTCGGCACTTCTACTCCGACACCGCTGGTCACTACATGGCATCCGTGTATACGACCAACGAAGACGAGTGGGAGCTGCAAGAGAGTACGACCGACGCTCGTACTGACCCCGTTGCAGCCGCCGCCGGATGGATTGACATCGGCTTTTTCCAGACGGCATCTGGGCCTGACCAGCTCACCGTCGTTGCGGACTACTTCTCGGACTTCGTTGTTCCCGACCCGTTCGCATGGACGACACCGCTCCTCGGGCCTGACTACGGGGCGCAGAACATTGGTACGGCTATTCTCGGTCTCATGCAAATTGTGGCCGAGATGAGGAATGGGGCTGGTGGTCTGTTGGCAAGGGCTTGGGACTATGATCCCTCTGGTGATGCTCGCTTCGAGCCTTTCGGTGGGATTCAGTTCGGTGACGGGCACGTTGGCGTCGGCGCTGTCGTCGACACCTTCCTTCGTGCTCGCCCTGGGTCCGGTCCCTCAGTCTTCGACCAGTTGACCGCAACGAAGGAAGACCCGACGACCCTATCTGTCTCGCAGATCCTCAAGATGCTCCGGGCCAAGGGGTTCTTCGCTGGTGGTGCTCCTGGGGATGTCATCGACGTCGCTACTGGCAAGGGGTACATCTACTCGGACGTTGTCGACGAGTGCTACAACAACCCCGTAGCCATCGACAAGTACCTGCAAATCGACGCCTCTGGGATGCTGCCTGGTCCGGGTAATACCGATCCATGGGATGCCCCAACCGACAACAACTTCTACCTGGGCATTGAAACAGCCGCTCGTGGTACGCAGATCACCGGAGCCTCTCCGAACTACCTCCAGCACAACCTCGGATGGCGCTATCCCTGGTACTGGGCACTTTCCGGCTCAAGGGCTACAAATGCCCTGTTCATTCCTCTCACGGGGCTTCCACACGGTTGTCTGCTCCACTCGCTTCGCCTGTACCTGTACCAGACAGGGATGCACGCGAACGCCTACATCGAGTTGTGGCTGTTCAGGCGGCAGTTCGATGAGTCGATTCCGCTCACGGGCATCGTCGAGGCGTTGAACACACCTACGCAGTACAACTTCCCTGGAGCGCAGTACGAGACGATAGACGAAGCTCCGGCTTCGGCGCATATCGTCGACAATGAGAACTATTGCTACTACGCCGCTGTTATCCCAGGGGCGACTGGAGCAATCAATCCGTCTGACGACGAGGTTCGGTTTCTGCACGCCAGGCTCCGATACCAAATCCGTGAGGCATCCCACGTCTACTGATCGGTGTCCGATCAAAGGAGGTAAGCATGATTGGTGACGAGGTTACCAACTACGGTCGGCGCACCATTGGACCGACCACTGTACTCACTGTGACCGATGCGGGTGTCGCTCACGAGTTCATCAAGCAAGGTCGCTGGGAGATCCACAACACGGGAGCGAACCCGTGCGCTCTCCTCATGACGAAGGACGACACCATCTCTGTCGTCTTTGCCAACGATAGGCTTCTCCCCGACATGACCACCGCCGAGCATCTCGCCATGACCCATGTGGACATCGGCATGGAGGACGTCAAGAAGCACAAGAAGGCCAACGGGTTCCTCCAGGCAATCACCGGGGCCGGTCTCACGACGGAGCTGCGGCTTACGCTCGTGACGAAGCGGTAGGGGGTTGCGATGATCAGCGATGAAGTCACTCTCTACAGCCGACGCACCCTCGGCCCATCTCGGACCCTTGCCGTTGACCACCTCGGGGTGGTCTTCGAGTTTCCTTCGCAGGGGCGTTGGGAGATCCACAATACAGGCACAGACCCTTGCGCCATTCTCATGACGAAGGGCACCGCCATCAAGGTCACGTATGCGGGGGACAAGCTCCTCCCGACAATCGCGGCTGCGGAATCTCTTTCTCTGACCCATGTGGACATCGGCATGGATGACGTGAAGGTGCATTCCAAGTCTCCCGCGTTCCTCCAGGCAATCACGTCTGGAGCTGGCGTCACCACGACCTTGCGTCTGACCCGCGTCACGAAGCGTTAGTGCTTGGCCCCCCGGCTGTCTCCCTCGTGGAGCGCAGCCGGGGGGCCTCTTTTTTTGTTGCCGTCTCCAGACCGGATCTGACCGGATCTGACCCACCCCAGATCCGGTGTTTCCTGCTAGAAATATGAGGTCTATGGTGGGGTCTTTTGTCTCCACTAGACCGGATCTGGTAGTCTACTAGGGTCGACAGTCCCCATCAAAAAGTTGTCCAAGTTGGTACAGTTTTTGTAACGCGCGACGACGGCCGCGGTGTAGGCTCGTGTATGGGCGTTGTGGCCGATGTAGGATATTCAAAAAAAGTTTCCCGTCTCGTGTTTTAGGACATAATCCCCAGTGTGAGAGGGAGTGACTCACCCTTTCACTTCCCTGGTATTCCAGGGAAAGCGCGGAGTCTATACCCTGGCGTGAGCCCTGGCGT